>Ga0102921_1000068_pt1 | contig 33314 bp, 32 predicted proteins | sample Colrivmeta156802_FD_78205 | JGI IMG/M metagenome (GOLD analysis project Ga0102921, IMG submission 78205) | Estuarine microbial communities from the Columbia River estuary - metaG 1568-02 | ecosystem: Environmental > Aquatic > Marine > Intertidal zone > Estuary | place: USA: Columbia River...
CAATGGCAGGCATGGCGCCACAATGATATTTTTAGATACTAGGGTTATTACCTATTAAGTTATTTTGTTCGGTGACGATTACAATTTTGCAATAAATTATTTTTAAGGAGAACTTTAATGAAAAACGTCAAAGTTTTAGGTCTAGCACTTTTCATGTCCCTGTTTTTAAATGGCAGTTTGTTCGCACAAGCCCCCGGTGGAACGCCTGATCAATGGAAGGCACTCTTCCAAGCCAAGTGGCAAAGATGCATGGAAGGGGCCTACATAAAAAACTGCAACGTCACAGACCAAAAAATGTGTGTTGAAAAATGTAAGTACGAACTTGAAAAAAATGCTTGGCCATATGTCCAGAATTGCTTGTTGAAATTACCACCAGATGCCAACTGCGCTACATGGAAGAATGCCAATCGAAAGATGCTGACGGATTATGGTATTGATCCAGTGAATGATAAAAATTGATTCCTAAATCAAGAAATTTGATAACTTATTATTGAGTGCAGACATGATGAAAATAGGCACGTTTTTATCATGTCTTCTATTCGCAGTAGCGTTTCTATCAGGGTGCTCGAGTTCAGGGCAAGCTCAAATGACACCTGAAAAATTCAAAGACATGGTTGCCATGCTTTTGAAACTCGATGAGTTGAAAAAGAAAGAAGTTATCACTGAGGCAGAATTTCAATTGCAGAAAAAGAGGCTGCTCGGAGAAGAAAAGCAGGCTGAAGTTAAATAAGGCGTTTAGACTCGAGGCAATGAATTTAAGGATAAATTCACTTGACCGCTGCCTGCTCAATAGGGTCTTGGCTGTTCATTGTATCGGCAGGCGATTTTTGAATCACTGTTTTTAATTTCAAAAACAGAAAATAAATCCCAACACTGGTAAGCATCAAAATGATGGATGATGGCAGCCAGCTGTAAATTTTCCAGGCTCCGGCCCATTCAGCTTCTAGCCAGACTGTGAATGGAAGATCGGGTGATGAAGTAAAAGCCCATGCACCTTTCTTTAAGAAAATGTAGGTGTGTCCACAAATGATACTTAAGCCAAGAAGTAAAAATACCAAGGACAAAGAATAAAAGAACAATACAAAGATCAAGTTCAAAAGTTGAGTCAGTAAAGCCAGCAAAAAATCAGGGATTGCCTTGATGGCAATTAACATTCGATTCCATAATTTTTTGAACATGACTGAGAGAGTCTCCAGGCTATATTTTGATTTGACTCGATTGGTAAAACTACTCGATGATCACTTCATTTTTTCGAGGATTGTTGTACTTTACAGTGGTTCTGATTAACTTGTAATCTTTATCCAACTTAGGGTCCTTGCCGTATATCTCGGTTGTTTTTGAAAGCAGGTTGTAATTGTCGTTGTAAGTATCGACATAAATAGCAATGAACACTGCGTTGCTTGTGTATTTCAAAATCTCGTACGACAGCAAGGAAGAACCCGTTAAGAAGGCCTTGTTGGATGATTTGTAATACTTCAAAGTACCGATGCTGCCCGTGTCGCCCGATTTGACTGGCGTGTTTGGCAAGTCAAAAGGCAGATAAAAACTGGCAAAGTCTCCGTTCACAACTTTTTGACCCAAAAGGGGGTACTTCAAGCTAAAGCCTGGGCGAGGGTTGGTCACCGCAAAGTATTTATAAGTGGTGAAACTGGCCATGGCGGGGCTGCAACCGTTTAAAGAATTTTCAACGGAATATTTTGCAACCATCGACTCATAGCCATCAAATATGGTGACCGGCACTGTAGGCGCCGCAACAGTTTGTGTGACTGTTTGGACTCCAACGCACTCTAGGTATTTGTACGCCAAATTGGCCTTTAACAAAAAGATTTCGCGGCTGTTGGTGGCAAAGGGCACTTTGATAAAGTAAGAATTGGCATCTCTTCTAGAAATTTCAAAGACGTTATTGAGTAAAGCAAATGGCACATCCAAAGCGTTTTGGGTGACACCAGAAATTGTGACGATATCGCCAGTTTGGGCTTTGTGGTCAGGGTGTGTAATGAGAAATAAAGTTGACTTAATGTCTGCGGGGTTGCTTGAAGGTACCGTGAGCAGAGTTAGATTCTTGAAATCTTCATAGCCGTAACCCTTCAATACGCCTGTCTTTGTAAAGCCGCTGAGCACTTGCTTTTCCCAAAAACTGGCCATGCTGATGCTGTCAGTACCCGAAGGTAAGGTGGCCTGATTTATGGGGCTAGTACTGGTGTTTAAGACTTCTAAAATGCTGGCATTCTCTGCTGCGCCAGTTGGCCCAGAGCTTGCACTTCCGCCACAACCAGAAACAAACGAAACAAACGAAACAATTAAGAATGCGGGAGCAATCGCCTTCAAAATAACAGTTGCGATTTTGGGAAAATCGATCATGATTTCAAGTGATTAACACAAAGTGTGTTTCAAATCGTGCAACAAAACTGCAATAGAAAAGCGTAGCACGTTTTCACACGCTACGCCTTGTAGATGGTGGTGGAGTATAGCAGACTGGCAAACACTCATCCCGCAGGAGTGAGGCGTACCGTCCTGAAATTGCCCCTCAATGAGGAATACGGGGTGCATCCAAGGATCTGCTCTAACCACCTCACTGGTTCGGGAAATTCCGGCCCAGTGCGTGTGTCGACTGCTTGCTCCAACCTAGTGGCGCTTACGTAGATCTGATTCTATCCCCATCTAGCGTTTCTTGCCGCCGCCAATGGCCCCGCCCGAAAAGGTGGCTGTGTGGTGCTGGTCGCGGACATCTCGAACTCGCTCGGTCGCCGAAACCATGTTGACCGAACGCGTGACCCGCCTCAGATCCACTGTTGAAGGATCCGAACTTAATTTCTGCTCCAAGGCCTTTTTGAAGTCTGCTGCGCTAACGTCAGGATGGGCCTTCTTTGCATGCGCCACCAGTCAATTCAGCCGGGTCTGGGCGTTGCACAAGGGGCAACGAACGTCGACTTCATATTCACGCATATGACTCCTCACCAAAGTCAGGATCAACCTCCCCGACCTCGACGTCATACTCACCGCCTGCCAGTTCAATTGATGGGTCTAATTCATCAACTGCGACATGCTCAAGATCGCCGCGCAAAGTGATGAACACATCCACTTCCATCTCATGATTGCGTGTGACTTCTAGAGAGCCAAAATTAAGCTCATCATGGTCGATCGTGTCATATACAAAGAATTCAACATTTACGTCCACAGAAACCTGAACTGTAGCCCTGACCTCGATGATGCAAATGCTTGGGTCATGCTCCACCAACCATGTACCGATTCCAGTCAGGTCCACCGAGTGAGCGAGGTAGTGCGCTTGATCCACCTCTGCCTCAACACGGTGACAAAACCCGGTCCAGACATCATCTGCATTCCAATATGCACCGGCGACATGATTTTCAACTGCGGCTTGCACCAACGTAGAAAGACTGCTGGCGGTGTTTCTTAGCTCCGCGCTCACTTTCGTAGTCACGGCCGCCGCCACCGGATTGGTGGACTTGAACAGCGCAGCGAATTCATCCAAGGATTTCACACAGTAGAGCCAATCACTGTGCTTGGCGAAATCTGCCCAACCGCCGTCCCTTGAGATCAAGATGCCTTGCTTTTGGGTTGCCTTGGCATGGTTTTCCAGTGTCAAGAGCGCGGCAGCATCGGGGAATTCGGACTTCTTTCTGGCTTCAAATGGTGCTGCTTCCTGGAAGTAGCGGTCAAATATCTGCCGCGCCAAATCTGGTCCAGCTATTGGTAGGACGCCCCCACCTAGGCTTGCCACAAAGGCCCTGAATTCTCTGGAAAAATTGCGCGCGGCAACAGATTCGGAATCAAGCGCTTTGATTTGCTCGCTGACTGGGTTGAAATTCACCCCTGATAGGCGTTGCAGTTTCGCAATTGCCGTATTCAAGTCTTTAGCGACCTTGGACACCGGCTCCATCCGATGACTATGAACTTCCCGCTCAACGATCTCGGTTTGCTGAATGCTCAGCCAAGCTGGCCTCTGCAATGGCAACGCGCGTAAAGCACCGGCAGAAAATTTGTACCCATGGTTATGAAGTACGTCCGTATCGATCGAAAAGAAACCAACGCTCTTATCTTCGAGTAATGCTTGCGCACTTGGCAATCCAATAGGCATACAACTCCCTTCGGTCAACTATGAACAAATGAAGTCAACCGACTTCATTGATTGAATGTGGAAACTGCAGGGAAAATCGTGTTCTACCTTGATTAGATGTGACCGTGGCTGTACCTCCATGGATTTCAGCGATAGCTTTCGTAATTGATAAGCCCAATCCGGCACCATCAGATTCTGGGTGAGACCGTGCCGGATCAGCCCGAAAGAAGCGATCAAACAAACGAGGAAGTACTTGTGGATCAATCTCTGAACCGGTGTTTTCAACCCGGACCTCTGTAACAGACCCCTTATCAACGACTGCCACATCCACCTTCCCGTCTTCTGGAGTGTGTCGCAATGCATTCGAAAGTAAATTGCTAACAGCGCGGCGGAACATTAATCGGTCCCCAAGAATTTCACCATCTCCATACGTCGTCAGCGAAATTCTCTTTTCCTCAGCTACTGCTTCGTAGAACTCACACAAGGACAGAATTTCGTGAGCTGCAGAAAATTTTTCTTTGTTTGGCAACTCAACACTGCGCTCTGTTTTCGCCAAAAAGAGCATGTCAGATACCATCCGACCCAAGCGCTGTAACTCTTCGGCGTTTGACGCCAAAATTTCACGGTAAGTCGCTACATCGCGTTTAGTTGAAAGTGTTACCTGCGTTTGCGTGAGCAGGTTACTGATTGGAGTACGCAACTCATGAGCCAAATCTGAAGAAAATTCGGACAAGCGCTGAAAATCACTCTGCAACCTATCTAACATTTGATTGAGCTCACGGGCCAAATCAGCCATCTCAATCGGGACTGCATCTACAGGCATGCGCTCTTGCAGTTGTTGACCTGAGACGCCTGCGGCCCTGGTCTTCATGGCTCGCAGAGGTGCCAATCCTTGATGAGCTGCCACCCAGCCTAGAAAACCGCTTACAAGCGTTGCCATGACAGCGTAAATTGCTAAGCTTCGCTCCAATTCTTTCAAAAATTCCTGATGGTGCTCAGCATCAATCGCCAAGGAGACGTCGAAGTCCACATCCTGGATGTACTTGGCTTTCGCTTGAAATTCAATCGCATGAAATTCAGTTGCATTGTCCTTCCAAGTTTTTAACTCTCTCCCATCCTTCCCATTCATAGATTGCCGAGAGCTTTCAGGAGGATTAAATCCCTCAGATTGAAATAATGTTTCACCGCTTGAGCTTCTAATTAAAGCCCAAAGTCCATGGTGGTGACTCAATGATTCACCAAGCCGCAAACGGGCATCATCCGATGAATTGGCATCTGAAAGAATGCCTTCAATTAGCTGCCTTTTGTCAGCCAACGCAACACGATCAAGGTCCAGAAAGTGGCGATCTGCTGCAGTCATTAATATCCAACCGAGACCCAAAACAACAGTAGCAGCAACCAATGTAAAAAAAATGGTTAGACGGCTCGTCAGTGAAAAGCTTTTAAACATCTAATGCGTCTCCGGCGCTTCAAGTACATAGCCCATTCCGCGTACTGTTTGAATCAGCTTGACTTCTTGCCCCTCATCGATCTTCACTCGCAAACGACGCATGGCTACTTCAATAACATTGGTGTCGCTGTCAAAGTTCATATCCCACACTTGTGATGCAATCAACGATCTCGGCAACACTTCCCCCTGTCTGCGCATCAGGAGTTCAAGCAGGCCGAACTCTTTTGCGGTTAAGTCAATTCGCTTTCCGGCACGAGAAACTCTCCGCCGTAGCAAATCTAATTCCAAATCAGCCACCCTCAAGGTCGTATTTTCAGTTCCACTTTTACCTCTGCGCAGAATGGTTCGGACTCGAGCCAACAACTCCGCAAAAGAGAAGGGTTTGACTAGATAGTCATCCGCCCCTAGCTCCAGCCCCTTGACTCTGTCCTCGACCTGATCTTTTGCGGTCAGGAACATGGCAGGCATGTTCAAGCCACGCTTACGAAGAGCCTCCAAGACCTGCCAGCCGTTGAGCCCTGGCAGCATCACATCCAGTATTACGAGCTCGAAGTCACCCTGCTCCGCCAAATGAAGACCATCGATTCCCGTTTGCGCCAGTTCCACTAAAAATCCGGCTTCGCGTAAGCCCTGCCTCAGATATTCGCCTGTTTTGGGTTCGTCCTCGACGATCAGAATTTTCACAACGGTCCTCCTTCAGTGCGCCAGTCTGTAGTGTGACAAGTTTTATGAAGCCTGACACGAAGATAACAAATATGTAATCAGACAGACGCATTGTTGTCAGGCGCTGCTCTTCAGAATCGCATCCTATCAATCAATGGATGACCAAGAGACACTCATGCCACATCGAACATCACTGTTCAGCGTAATGCTTTCTGGTGCCCTGGCATTTCTGTCAGTTGCTGCAAGTGCCCAAGCAGTAGCGCCAACTCCGCCCTCGACATCAGAAAGCAGGTTGCCTACAAAGTTGCAGTACAAATCGGCAATTGGCGGCTATCAAGCCTATGCTGATCAAGAGGTTTTATCCTGGCGCGAGGCTAATGATCGAGTAGGACGCATAGGAGGTTGGCGTGCATACGCAAAAGAGATTTCCGCAGGTCAACCAGCCTCAGAAGCGCAAACTTCCCCAGACTCGCACGCAACTCATCATGGAGGCGAAAAATGATGAAGCGTGTCACATACCTTTCACATATCAGGCTGCCACTGTCAATCATCGCAGTGGCAATATTGGCTGGTTGTGCGAGCGTCAGCTTCGAACAAAACGTTGGACGAGTCAATGAAGAAGTAGCGGGATTTGCCGAAGGTAAGCTGACACTGGCACGTACAAATGAGGAGCGCACTCAGCGTGCTCAGGCTGCCGCGACGCTACTGAAAGCGCCCGTGGGACAAAAGGAAGCCATCCAGTTGGCTTTGGTAAACAGCCCTGCATTGCAAGGCCTACTGGCTCAAGGATGGGCCGAGTCGGCGGATGCTGCACAAAATGGGCGCATCTCCAACCCGGTATTCAGTTTTGAACGGCTCGTCGCTGGTGATGAACTGGAGCTGGGTAGAGCTCTTTCATTTGGTCTGCTCGACATATTGACCTTACCTGCACGTCAAGGAATTGCAGAGCGTCGAATTGAGCAAGCGCAACTGCGTCTAACAAGTGAGGTTGTTGATCACGTCACACGAGTTCGACAGGCATGGGTTCGTGCCGTTGCTGCAAAACAGACTCTGAATTACGCGCATCAGGTATTTGAAAGTGCCGAGGCCAGCGCAGAGCTGGCTCGCCGCATGCAATCTGTCGGCAACTTTAATCGTCTCAGTCGTGCTCGAGAGCAAGCTTTCTATGCAGATTCTGCGAGTCGCTTGGCAACTGCTCAGCACGTAACCAACGCAACACGTGAAGAATTGATCAGGTTACTCGGCCTCGACGAGGCTCAAGCCGGACTGCTCCAGTTGCCCGAGCGATTACCCGACCTGCCAAAGCAAGCGCTTGATCCGGGCGAGATCGGAGCCACAGCTACAAAGACGCGCTTGGATATTCGATTGGCACAGGCGGCGCTTGATGGCGCTAGTCGAGCACAAGGATTGGGAAAGATTACGAGCGTCACAGACATCGAATTGACGGCTCGACGCAATACAAAAATCGACAATTCAACTGGCACCCGGTCAGATCCGAGAGGCTATGAAATTGGTGTTCGCTTACCCATCTTTGATTGGGGTGGGATGCAACGAGATGCTTGGAATGCTCGAACATTGGCGGCAGCTAATCAACTAGAAGCAACGATACGGACAGCGGGCTCTAACCTGCGTGAAAGCTACTCTGCCTACCGGACAGCACACGAAATTGCGCGGCATCATCGAGAGGAAGTGATTCCAGTGCGCAAGGTGATATCAGAAGAAAACCAACTGCGCTACAACGGAATGATCATCGGCATTTTCGAACTGATTGCCGACGCCCGAGATCAAGTCAATACCGTGATCGCCGCGATCAACGCTGAACAGCAGTTCTGGCTGGCCGATGCTGCACTTCAAGCAGCATTGATTGGCCGCCCCACCAATACTTCACTGTCCGTCACAACCAGCACACCAAACGCTGGTGGCGCTGGCCATTGATTCAAAGGACCACGCGATGACATCTAGAAGAGAATTTTTCAAATATGCAGGTATTGCCGGTGGCGCGGTAGCAGCCACTGCTGTGAGTCGTGTAGCCATGGCAGCATTGCCGGAACCTGTTATTCAGTCATCTCCGCAAACCATGGCCCCCCTGGTGCCGAACAATGGTCAGCCCTACAACCCCGTCGTCACACTCAATGGCTGGACTTTGCCTTGGCGCATGAACCAAGGTGTCAAAGAGTTTCATCTGGTGGCGGAACCGGTAGTACGTGAAATGGCTCCCGGTTTTAAGGCGCACTTGTGGGGCTACAACGGGCAGAGCCCCGGTCCCACCATCGAGGTTGTGGAAGGTGACAGGGTTCGGATCTTTGTAACGAACAAGCTACCAGAACATACCAGCATCCACTGGCATGGCCAACGCTTGCCTAGCGGCATGGATGGGGTGGCTGGTCTGACACAGCCTGCCATTCAACCAGGCAAGACTTTTGTGTATGAGTTTGTGGCTCGACGGCCCGGTACTTTCATGTACCACCCACATGCAGATGAAATGACGCAAATGGCCATGGGGATGATGGGTTTCTGGGTAACGCATCCGAAATCTAAGCATCCAATGATTGACGAGGTTCAGCGCGACTTTTGCTTTCTTTTGAATGCCTTTGATATAGACCCAGGAAGCTATACGCCAAAAACAATGACGATGCTGGACTTCAACCTTTGGGCCTGGAATAGCCGCATCTTTCCGGGCATCGATACGCTCAACGTCAGATTGAACGACAAAGTTCGAATCCGCGTGGGCAACTTGACGATGACGAATCATCCGATTCATGTACACGGCCATGAATTTACTGTAACTGGCACTGATGGTGGTCCAACGCCCAAAACCACCCGCTGGCCAGAGGTTACAACTGACATTGCGGTTGGCCAAATGCGACAGATTGAGTTTGTTGCAGATGAGGAAGGGGATTGGGCATTTCACTGTCACAAGAGCCACCACACTATGAATGCCATGGGGCACGCAATGCCCAATCTGATCGGGGTTGATCATCGTGGAGTTGCGAAAAAAATCAACAAGCTAATCCCAGACTACATGGTCATGGGAGAGCGTGGTATGGCTGACATGACTGAAATGGAAATGCCTATTCCAGACAACACCGCTCCAATGATGACGGGTGAAGGGCCATTTGGCTCGGTTGAAATGGGCGGCATGTTCAGTGTGTTGAAAGTACGCAAAGATCAAAAGCCAGGGAATTACAAAGATCCAGGGTGGTTTAAACACCCAAAAGGTACGGTAGCACACGAATACACAGGTCCGCTGGCTGAGCCCGCTCGTTTTAAATCTGAAGGAGGTCAATCTATGCCGCGAGTGCAGAAATCTTCACCCGTCACAGAAGTTCAGATACGAAAACCCACGTCACACAACGGACATTGATCCATTTCCTTCAACTGGAGAAATTCATGAACAACAAGTTATTTCCGACATTTTTAGCCCTTTCCGCCCTTTCTTTGTCGGCCACTGTATTTGCTGGAGGCAATCACGCTGGCGGCCATAGTCATGACCACGAAGACTCGGCCATCGGGAAACCAGGCGTCGCAGCAAAAGCAAGTCGCAGCATCAACGTCGAGATGACAGACAACATGCGGTTCACTCCTTCAGACATAAAGGTCAAGCAAGGTGAAACAGTCCGCTTCGTTGTCAAGAACAACGGCCAGGTCAAGCACGAACTTAGTTTGGGAACTCAGAAAGAGTTGTTAGAGCACCTAGAGGTCATGAAAAAATTCCCAGATATGGAGCACGACGAACCGAGCAAAGTCACGCTGGAGCCTGGAAAACAGGGTGAGATCATCTGGCAGTTCACAAAGGCAGGGTCTGTAAATTTCGCTTGCCTGATGCCCGGCCACTATGAGTCTGGAATGAAGGGCGTGATCAAGGTTGGTAAGAAATAAATTCGACCTTAGCATAGGAGCTCAAGACATGCAACACCAAGTTTCTGAATTGAATGCTGTGAGACGCACATTCGTTCTGAGTGCTATCGCATTGGGAGGTGCATTTTTGACCAATGCTGCTAGTGCTCGAACGACCACCATACAGGTCTGGAAAGACCCTAATTGCGGCTGCTGCAAGGATTGGATTTCCCATCTTGGAAAAAATGGATTTCAGGTAGCCGCTCTAGATCAAGGTAACAATGCCGCGCGCTCGCGTCTAGGAATGCCTCAGAAGTTCGCATCGTGTCACACAGCTCTGATTGATGGCTATGTCATTGAAGGACATGTTCCAGCAGAAGACATCAAACGGATGCTAGAAGAAAAGCCGCAGGCTCTTGGGCTAGCTGTTCCCGGTATGCCAATCGGATCGCCAGGAATGGATGGTCCAGCCTACGGAAAGAGGCGAGACGCCTATCAAGTTTTGCTGATTCAAAAAGACGGATCATCAAAAGTATTCAACTCCTACTTATGAGGACAACATGAAAACTATCCATAGAAAATTCGCAATTGCCGTCTTGACTATTGGCATGGCCCTGCCGTTGAGCAGTTTTGCCCAAGCCGCCATGGATCACAGCAAGATGAACATGTCACAAATGAATCCCGTCATGACAGATGGGGAAGTCAAGAAAGTTGACCTTGAAACGGGAAAGGTCACGATCAAGCACGGTGAGATAAAGCACTTAGACATGCCTAGCATGACCATGGTGTTCACGGCCAAAGACAAGACTTTATTGACCAACGTCAAGCCTGGCGAAAAAATTAAGTTTATGGTGAGCAACGAAGGCGGCAAGATGGTCTTGACAGACATACAGCCAGCCCGATAGGAATACACCGAAGCGGTGTGCGGTTGCTGCCTACGCGATCATCAGATTTGCGCAAGTGGTTTTTTTCAAACTTGGTAAGGAGTAAGTCATGACCAATATTCGCAACTCTCTGATTGGATTTTGTGTAGCAGCGGCCTCAATAGGCACTCTTGCTCAAACCTCCGATGAGCACAAAGATCATCACCCAGCGGGCACAACCCAACCTGGTGCTGCATCCAAGAAATCAACGGCTAAAACCATGAATGCCGACAGGATGGCAGCGATGGATAAACAGATGAAAAACATGCAAGCCATGCATGAAAAGATGATGTCTGCAAAAACGCCTGAGGAACGTCAAGCACTTATGGCAGAGCACATGAAGATGATGCAGGACGGAATGGGAATGATGAAGCAAATGGGCGCTATGTCCGGCATGGGCGGCATGGAAGGCGGCAAAGGAATGAATGGCAACATGGCTGATCGTCAGCAGATGATGGAAAAGCGTATGGAAATGATGGAGTCCATGATGCAAATGATGATGGACCGCATGCCCGCTGCAACGGTTAAATAATATTTTTTCCTACTAGGAGATCCTTTATGGAACATCCACATGAAGGTCATGAGGCGCCACCGAGCTTTTGGACCACGCGCTATGCGATTGGACTGCTGGTAATTGGAGGGGTAGCGGCCTACTTCCTACTCACGGAGCATCTGGCCCACGTAGTGGGTGCTTTGCCATTTTTGCTGTTGCTAGCCTGCCCCTTGATGCACGTATTCATGCATGGCGGTCATGGAAGCCATGGACATCACCACCATGATTCCAGCAGTTCAGAACCACGCAAACCAGGAGAACCATCATGAACCACTCAGAATCGGCTTATGGCTTGTGGTCTTTGGTAATTCTCAATTCAGCGATCTTCATCATGTTCGCCTTCAGTTTCTTCAAGCCAGCTACTGGACGTGACTGGAGGACCTTTGGCGCCTTCGCGGCGTTTGTCGTTGCTTTGTTTGTTGAAATGTATGGTTTTCCGCTGACCATCTATCTAATGTCGGGCTGGCTGCAAACTCGGTTCCCAGGACTTGATTTGCTTTCCCATAACTCGGGACACCTGTGGTCGACACTACTAGGCGAGAAAGGAGATCCACATTTTGGAGTTTTGCACATCGCCAGCTACATATTCCTTGGCTATGGCTTCTATTTGCTTTCTACAGCTTGGCATGTCCTGTACCACGCTCAACGGCGTAACTCTCTGGCCACCAGCGGTCCTTATGCACGCATTCGGCATCCGCAATATGTAGCCTTTGTGATGATTTTGCTTGGCTTTCTCCTGCAATGGCCCACGTTACTGACCTTGGTCATGTTTCCAATTCTTCTTCTCATGTACGGTCGACTGGCTGTTACTGAAGAAGAGGAGATGCGATCTCAATTTGGTGACGTGTACGACCTATACGCAAAAAGAACTCCTCGCTTTTTTCCGAATCTTTCCCCGTCATCTGGCACACCCAAAGACTAATCAGCATTGAATCATTGATGTGTATTTAAATCAATGAACCACATGAAAGGACACATCAATGAAAACGATTGAATTGACAGTAGAGGGCATGACATGCGGATCATGCGTAAAGCATGTCAAACAAGCATTGCAAGCTGTTCCTGGCGTGGTACATGTCGAGGTGGATCTATTAAGTGGCCGAGCCAGAGTACAGGGCGACTTGCAAGTAGGAAGTACCTCGCTTATCGCTGCTCTGGCCGAAGAAGACTACGTCGCGAACATCGCAACCGAGTCTTCTCCTGCGACTGCAACTACCAAGCCCGGGAGTACATCGCAGCCTAGAAACTCAGGTCGCTGCTGTTGCGGCTAACCTGAAAATTCACAATCACTTTGGAGTAATCAGCATGCGCAAATTATTTATTCTCCTGATATCAGTCTTTGTCCTTACTCTGAGTGGTTGTGGGTACAACACTTTCCAAAGTACTGACGAACAAATCAAGGCTAGTTGGTCAGAAGTTCTGAACCAATACCAACGACGCGCAGATTTGATCCCCAATCTGGTGAGCACAGTCAAAGGGGAAACTAAATTCGAGCAAGACACCCTGATCAAAGTGGTGGAAGCACGAGCCAAAGCCACCTCGATCCAAGTGAATTCGGAGCTAATCAACGATCCGGCTGCTTTCGCAAAATTTCAACAGGCACAAAGTCAGTTGTCAGGCGCGCTCTCTCGCCTGCTGGTGGTATCTGAGAATTATCCTAATCTGAAAGCCAACCAAGCATTCAGAGATTTGCAGGCACAGCTGGAAGGCACCGAAAACCGCATTACGGTGGCACGAAATCGGTATATCAAAGCAGTTCAAGAATACAACGTGACAGTCAGGTCCTTCCCATCAAATCTGACCGCAATGGTCTTTGGTTACAAAGAGAAGGCCAATTTCACTGTGGAGAATGAGAAAGAAATCACCAAGCCCCCCTCTGTAAATTTTGATAGCGCTCCGGCTGCGAATCAAAGCTCCACACCCGGGATCACCAAATGATTGGTAAAGGAGTGATATACCGCTTTCTGATAGCCTGCTGGCTATCGTTGGCACTTTTCGCTCCTTACGTTGCCAAGGCGCAGGTTGCGGTGCCGCCCCTAGTGGGGCATGTTACTGATCAAACCGGCACACTCACACAAGATCAGAAGACCGCACTGGAGCAAACCCTGTCAGCATTTGAAGCCCGCAAGGGATCTCAGCTGGCGGTATTGATCATTCCAACCACCGCTCCTGAGGGCATCGAACAATATGCACTGCGCGTAGCCGAGCAGTGGAAGCTGGGTCGGCAGAAGGTGGATGATGGCGTTATTTTGGTGGTGGCCAAAGATGATCGGACTGTACGTATCGAAGTCGGCTACGGTCTAGAAGGTGCCTTATCTGATATCACCAGTAAGCGAATCATCAGTGAAGTTATCGTTCCCCATTTCAAGCGAGGCGATTTTTTCCAAGGACTTCAATCGGGCGTTGGACAAATCATCTCTGTAATCGATGGTGAACCACTACCAGAACATCAACGCCACTCCAAAAATTCCGATCAAGGACTTCGTCAACTTGTCCCCTTCTTGTTGATTGTGTCTTTAGGTGTCGGCAGTGTATTGCGCAGTGCATTCGGAAGAGTTGGCGGTTCACTCGTCACGGGTATGGTCGTGACTGGCCTTGCCTGGTTGGTTGTCGGATCACTGCTTCTCGCCATCTTCGCTGGCATTGCCGCTATGTTCGTCACGCTGATCGGGGCGTCTACGGTGCTTCACGGATTAGGCGGTATGTCAGGGGGTGGGCGTCATGGATGGGGCGGCGGCGGATTTCGAGGTGGTGGTGGCGGATTCGGCGGCGGCGGCGCATCGGGAAGGTGGTGACTATGCCAATCAAACGTATCTTTCAACATTTGCTGTTCTCAGATTGGCAGGTCCACCGTGCTTTTAAACGTGAAAGCCTTGATGCCATCACAAAAGCGATTCATAACAGTGAACATTTGCATGGCGGTGAGATTCGCTTGGCGATAGAAGGTGGCTTAGACGGCATTCGTCTTCTCAAGGGCCAATCATCTCGCGACCGCGCCATCGAGGTGTTTTCTCAGCTAAGAGTTTGGGACACTGAACACAACAATGGTGTCTTAGTTTATGTACTGCTTGCTGATCGTGCGGTGGAGATCGTTGCCGACAGGGGAATTCATATCAAGGCTGGCGATGAATGTTGGCGGTCGATATGTCAAACCATGCAAGACCATTTCTCCAGATCAGAGTTCGAGACAGGTGCATTAAAAGGAATAGCGGCAATTGCGAATGTGATCGGCCTCCATTTTTCCGCTCATGAAAAGCATGAAAACGAACTTCCTGACGCACCCGTCATGTTGAATTTTAAAAACTAAAAAATACTATGAATGAAAACCAACACGACCCTCACGCCCACGAACACGAACACGGGCACGTTCACCACAACCCAATAGAACATCCCGACGCGTCTTCTTCTGAGAAATCTAGTAAGAGCAACACCACGGACCTAAAAGATCCTGTTTGTGGAATGACAGTAACCAGGCAGGCTGCGTATCAATCTGTACACATGGGAAGCACATTTTTCTTTTGCGGGACCAAATGCAAAACGAAGTTTGATGTCAACCCCATGTTGTACATGAGCGGAAACGCTGAAAAGTCGCAAATGACATCTGCTGCCGCAGGAACAATCTATACCTGCCCTATGCATCCTGAAATCCGGCAGGATCATGCAGGAAATTGTCCCAAGTGCGGCATGACACTCGAACCGCTTTTGCCTGAGTTGGAAGAAGACGAAAACCCCGAGTTGCGTGACTTCCAAAGACGCTTTTGGTGGACGCTTCCACTCACCATCATCGTGACATTTTTGGCGATGGCTGGCCACCGGTTGAAGTGGTTTGACATGTCTGTGCAAAGCTGGATCGAATTTGCGCTTTCACTGCCAATCGTTATATGGGCTGGCTGGCCATTTTTCTCTCGAGGCTGGCAATCTGTTGTAAACCGCAGTCCCAATATGTGGACACTGATTGGCCTGGGCACCGGTGCAGCCTTTGTTTACAGCGTGGTTGCCACTGTGGCACCGCAGGTATTTCCAGACTCCTTTATTTCGATGGGCCGAGTCGCTGTGTATTTCGAAGCAACGGCTGTCATCATTTCACTAACCTTGTTGGGACAAGTTCTTGAGCTCAAGGCTCGCTCTCAGACTTCTGCTGCAATCAAATCACTTCTCGGGCTGGCCCCTAAGACGGCACGTCGCCTGCGTCCCGATGGCTCTGAGGAAGACGTTCCATTAACGCATGTGCATGTAGGAGATTTGCTACGCATTCGCCCCGGCGAAAAAGTTCCAGTTGATGGAGTAGTGACCGAGGGCAGTAGCGCCATCGATGAATCCATGCTGACCGGTGAACCCGTGCCAGTGTCTAAGCGAGTTGGCGACAAGGTGATTGGAGCAACTCTCAACACCAATGGCTCTCTCGTGATGCGGTCTGAAAAAGTCGGCGCGGCCACCATGCTCTCTCAAATCGTTCAAATGGTGGCCCAAGCGCAACGCTCCAAAGCACCGATGCAACGAATGGCTGACACCGTAGCGGGGTGGTTCGTGATGGCAGTTGTCAGCGTTGCCTTGCTCACTTTTTTTGCTTGGGGCCTGTTCGGTCCCGAGCCAAGCTGGGTTTATGCCCTGATTAACGCAGTTGCAGTTCTGATCATCGCCTGCCCCTGTGCGCTGGGCCTGGCCACACCGATGTCCATCATGGTCGCCACCGGGCGTGGTGCCACCCATGGCGTTCTTTTCCGCGATGCCGCTGCAATTGAGAATCTGAGAAAAATTGATACCCTGATCATCGATAAAACCGGCACGCTGACGGAGGGTAAACCGGCGTTTGATCGCGCGGTGGCTGCCCCGGGTTTTAACGAAATAGAGGTGCTGCGCCTTGCGGCCAGCCTGGACCAAGGCAGCGAGCACCCACTGGCCGATGCCATCGTGCGCGCGGCCCGCGAACGTCATCTGTCTTTGGACAAACCTGAGAACTTCGAGTCGGGTTCAGGAATTGGCGTGCGAGGTCAGGTTGGAGGACGACAACTGGCTCTGGGCAACACGGCATTGATGGAGCAGCTTGGTGTGGCTGTCCAGGCACTGGTGTCACAGGCGGAGTTATTGCGGTCAGAGGGAGCAAGCGTAATGCATCTGGCCGTTGATGGGCAACTAGCAGGCTTGTTAGCCGTGTCTGATCCGATCAAGGCTAGCACGCCCGAGGCTCTGGCCACTCTCAAGGCTGCCGGTCTGCGTATCGTCATGGCGACAGGTGACGGCTTGACCACTGCCCGCTCAGTTGGCGAACGACTTGGAATCGACGAGGTGCATGGTGAAGTCAAGCCCGCAGACAAACTGGCTCTCGTGGACCAGTTGCAAAAACAAGGCCGTATCGTAGCGATGGCTGGCGACGGTATCAACGACGCACCTGCACTGGCCAAGGCCGATGTCGGCATCGCCATGGGAACAGGCACTGATGTGGCCATGAACAGTGCCCAGGTGACTCTCGTAAAAGGTGATTTGCGCGGGATTGCGGTAGCCCGCACGCTCTCACAGGACACTGTGCGCAACATGAAACAGAACCTGATGTTTGCTTTTCTGTACAACGCGTTGGGGATTCCTGTTGCGGCGGGTGTGTTGTATCCATTGACTGGCTGGCTGCTGTCCCCATTGATCGCTGCGCTGGCCATGAGCTTCAGTTCGGCCTCGGTGATCGGCAATGCCCTTCGCTTGCGTCGTGGTGAATAAGACTAAAACCAGGTTATGAAATAGTCAGTGTAGGTCATCAGGTTACATGAATGTAATCTGGCCATCATCTTCACAACAGGTACATATTTAGAAAATGAAATCGTTAGTCTGACCAAGCGCAGGCCAGCGACATTTGAAGCCAATTGGAATCTGTGCAATGAATCAAAGCTACCACCGCTTTACTGAACTCTTTTTGCAGTTGGGTCTGCCATCCGATGTTGATGGCATAAAACATTTTCTAGAGAACCATAGCCCCCTTGACCCATCTATTCGTTTGGAAAACGCGCCCTTTTGGACGCAGGCGCAATCTACCCTGCTACGTGATGAAATACTCCAGGACGCAGACTGGGCCGAAGTTATTGATCAGCTGAATGCGGCCCTACGGCGAGGAAAGCAATGATTAACTTCAAATCGGCCATCGCTGCAGCGTGCTTCACTCTCTTTCTTGCCCCAACGAGCTACGGCCAAGATCTACAAATTGGTAGCAATTTGCAAGGATTACTAAAGCTAGCCAAGGAAAGAAATCCTGACTTAGCCAGCATGAGCTTTGATGCGAATGCTGCATCTGAAAGAGTTATACCTGCCGGGTCACTCCCAGATCCTAAATTTCGCACTGAGTGGCGTGACATCACACGTATGGGAGAACAGGGACCCACCCTTTCACCCAGTCGTGTTGGAAGCACGCGCTACTTGCTAATGCAAGACCTCCCTTGGTTTGGCAAGCGTGAACTAAAGCGTGAAACAGCTGAAGCCCTTTCTGAAGCAGCGAAAGTACGTGTAACAAGTACTTGGCTTGAGTTGGCCTCGAAGATAAAAACAACCTACGCACAACTCTACTATTTAGATCAAAGCGAACGCTTGACCCAGGAAATTTTGGATCTAATGGTTCGTTTAGAAAAAGTGGCTCAGGTTCGGTATGCAAGTGGGCTGGCTGCTCAGCAAGACGTTATCCGGTCTCAAGTGGAACAAACCGCTATACGCAGTGAGTTGATTTTCATTGAGTCGGAGCGTCGTCAATTGCAAGCGAGGTTGAATGCGCTGACAGGCAGGCAAGCCGATGAACCACTAGCAAGGCCAACACAAATTCGGTCTCTACCTACGCCGGAGGTTTTGAATTTTTCAGCCTTGGAACAACGTGTTCGTTCGAACAATCCACTCTTGCAAGTTGAAAGTGCACAGATCAAAGCGGCAGAAAAGACGCGTGAACTTGCTTATAAAAATCGATTTCCTGACTTCACTGTGGGCGCGTCACCCATTCAATACGGTAACTCAGTTCGGGAATGGGAGTTGATGGTTGAAATCAATATCCCACTGCAGCAAGGCGCTCGTCGAGCGCAGGAAAGAGAGTCTGACGCCATGCTTTCCGCCTCACGCTCCAGACGAGAAGCGATAAACAACCAAGTCCTGGCTGATCTTTATGAAAACGTTACAGGATTTGAGTCAGAGCGACGCTCGCTCACTTTGACAACAGAAAGTCTTCTACCCCAGTCAGAGTTGACCTTCCGGTCGGCTCTTGCTGGATATGAATCAGGAAAAGTTGACTTTGCCACACTTCTGGATGCTCAAAAGCAAATCCGCCAAGCCAAGTTGAATCAAGTCAAGGCAGGCATCAATGCACAAATGCGTCTCGCGGATATCGAGCGCATCGTGGGAGAAGAATTATGACAACTGCCTTGAAGTTGGGCATGGCGGCGGTATTCGTTGCAACTTTGACAGCAAGTGGAGGATATTGGTATGGGAAACAGCAAGCCATTGTTCATAAGGATGGTAGTGCTGAAACAAATACGCTAGCCAAGAGTGCTTCTGAAGCACGAAAAATACTCTTCTACCGGAATCCGATGGGGCTGCCCGACACCTCGCCCACGCCCAAGAAAGATCCTATGGGCATGGACTACATACCGGTCTATGAGGGAGAGCAGGAATCGACACTCGGTAGTGCAAATTTGATTCGTATCAGCACGGATAAAGTTCAAAAGCTGGGCGTGCGCGTCGAGGCAGCAAGCATGCAAGCTCTGAACAAGACCGTGCGTGCAGCAGGACGAATAGAGCCTGACGAGCGCCAGACCTTCACCATTGCTCCCAAGTTTGAGGGCTATGTAGAACGTCTGTATGTCAATGCAACGGGTCAACCGGTTGGCAAAGGCCAGCCACTATTCGATGTGTACAGTCCCGAATTGGTCTCCGCTCAGCGTGAATACGCCATTGCATCGCAAGGTGTTGATTCCTTGAAAAGTGCCAGTGAAGAAGCCCAGCGAGGCATGCGTGAACTGGCGGACTCCAGCTTGTCAAGACTACGCAACTGGGATATCTCGGATGAACAAATCACGGCTTTGACCCAATCTACAGCGACGCGTCGCACATTAACGCTGCGCTCACCAGTTTCGGGCATCGTTACCGAGAAGAAGGCCGTTCAAGGCATGCGTTTTATGCCGGGAGAAATGCTTTACCAAGTTACCAATCTGGCCTCTGTATGGGTGATTGCCGATGTCTTTGAGCAAGACATCGGTCAGATTCGAACCGGTGCCAAGGCCACTGTGCGGATCAACGCCTATCCAGATAAGCAGTTTTCGGGGGCAATTACCTATGTTTACCCGACCCTCAAATCGGAGACGCGAACCGTTCCGGTTCGCGTGGAGTTGTCGAATCCACATGGACTTCTCAAGCCCGGCATGTTTGCGCAGGTCGAACTGCCCGTAGACAGCAAGCGTTCTGTGCTAACCGTTCCTACGTCCGCCGTGATTGATAGCGGGACTCGTCAAATCATTCTTGTTCAAGTGCAGGAAGGACGCTTCGATCCAAGGGAGGTCAAGCTTGGCGCGCGTAGCGATGATCGCATCGAGGTTCTGGAGGGCGTGCGAGATGGCGAGATGGTAGTTGTTGCTGCGAACTTCTTAATTGACGCCGAAAGTAACCTCAAGGCTGCGATCGGGGGGCTGGGACATTCGGGACACGGGGCGGCAGCTTCTAAAGGAGGATCGGCAGAATCCAAGACCACGGCATCCGTAGGTCATCGTGCAGAAGGAAAAATCGAGGACATCGATACCAAAAGTGGTTCGCTGACGATCGCACACGGTCCGGTATCCACCCTTAAATGGCCTGCCATGACCATGGAATTCAAGGTTGCAAATAGCAGCCTGCTATCTGGTCTGAAGCCTGGAATGTCTTTGAGCTTTGAGTTCGTTGAGCGTGGCCAGGGCGAATGGATCATCACCGCCATCAAGCCTGTCACGGCAAGTGCGGCCAATCCACACACTGGTCACAACTGATCTTTGGGGGACACCATGCTTGCAAAGATCATTGATTGGTCAGGACGAAACCGTTTTTTGGTCCTGCTTGCTACTTTGTTCGTCGTTGTTGGCGGTGTATTCGCCGTCATCAGGACACCACTGGACGCGCTTCCCGATCTGTCTGATGTTCAGGTAATCGTTTACACAGAGTACCCAGGACAAGCTCCGCAGGTGGTTGAAGACCAGGTCACTTATCCACTGACCACAGCCATGTTGTCGGTTCCGAAATCGAAAGTCGTTCGGGGCTTTTCATTTTTCGGCGCGTCCTTTGTCTACATCATTTTTGAAGATGGCACCGATATTTACTGGGCGCGTTCACGGGTACTGGAGTATTTGAACTTCGCGTCCAGTCGCATGCCCAAGGGGGTGACGCCACAAATCGGTCCTGATGCAACCGGGGTGGGCTGGGTTTACCAGTATGCCGTGCTGGCCAAGGACAAAACCCTGGCTGAACTGCGCACCTTGCAAGACTGGTACCTGCGGTATCAACTCACAAAAGCACATGGGGTCGCCGAAGTGGCTTCCATCGGTGGGTTTGTCCAGACTTACCAGATCACTGTCGACCCTGTAAAACTCCGCGCCTACGGCGTTCCTCTGGCCAAAGTGTCTCAGGTGGTGCGCGAATCCAACCGAGATGTTGGTGGCCGTGTGGTCGAAATGGCCGAAACTGAATACATGGTTCGGGGACGTGGCTACCTGCGCGGCGTTTCGGATATCGAGAATCTTGTCGTCAAGTCCGACAAGGGAACGCCAGTGTTGGTGCGAGATATTGCACGAGTTGAATTGGTTCCTGATGAGCGGCGCGGCATCACTGAACTCAACGGTGAGGGTGAGGTCGTCTCCGGCATCGCCATGTCTCGTTACGGTCAAAATGCCCTGGAGGTAATCCACAACCTCAAGGAAAAGATCACAGAAGTCTCAGCAGGATTACCGGAGGGGGTCAGCATCCAAGCGGTGTATGACCGCTCTGATTTGATTCACCGCGCGATCGACACTCTCAAGCGCACGCTGCTGGAGGAAAGTCTGATCGTTGCCTTGGTCTGCGTTGTGTTTCTGATGCACGTTCGCTCGGCTCTGGTGGCAATTTTGATGCTACCTGTGGGGGTGTTGATCGCTTTTATTGCCATGCGTCTGCTGGACATGAACTCGAATTTGATGAGCTTGGGAGGTATTGCCATCGCGATTGGTGCCATGGTGGATGCAGCCATCGTGATGATTGAGAACGCTCACAAGCATCTGGAACGCTTACCCGAAGACCACGATAACGCGCAACGGGTTGAGGCCATGATCACTGCGTGCAAGGAGGTGGGACCAGCATTGTTCTTCTCGCTTTTGATCATCACCGTGTCCTTTTTGCCCGTGTTCACGCTTGAGTCGCAGGAAGGACGTCTGTTCTCACCGCTTGCCTACACTAAGACCTTCGCCATGGCGGGGGCGGCAATGCTTTCGGTGACACTGGTGCCTGTACTGATGATGCTGTTCATCCGGGGAAAAATCATGCCGGAAGCTAAAAATCCGGTGAATCGCTTCTTGATCTGGGTGTATCGCCCGATCATCGCTGGCGTGATGCACAAGAAAAAGCTAACCGTTGGCGTAGCGCTCTTCGTGCTGGGAATTTCGCTATATCCAGCCAGCAAGCTCGGATCCGAATTCATGCCGACACTCAATGAAGGCACGTTGCTTTACATGCCAGCGTCGTTACCAGGCATGTCGATCACCAAGGCTGCCGAGTTGTTGCAGACGCAGAACAAGATCATCAAGAGTTTCCCTGAGGTGGCTTCGGTGTATGGCAAAGCTGGCCGGGCGAACACGGCCACGGACCCGGCACCGACAGAAATGTTTGAAACGGTAATCAACCTCAAGCCAACCTCTGAGTGGCGCAAAGGTATGACGACCGACAAACTGATTTCCGAGATGGACAAGGCGTTGCAGTTCCCGGGCGTATCAAACGCTTGGACCATGCCGATCAAGGCGCGCATCGACATGCTGTCCACCGGCATTCGTACACCGATTGGCATCAAGGTCTTCGGCAAGGATCTCAACGAGATGGAACGTTTGGCCCGCGAGATTGAAACGGTGGTCAATCAGGTTCCAGGCACCACATCTGCATTTGCCGAACGTATCACTGGCGGCTTCTACCTGAACATCGAACCAGATCGCGCACAACTGGCGCGCTACGGACTGGCTGTAGGTGACTTGCAAGAGGTGATCGGTACCGCGCTTGGCGGAGACATGGTGACCACCACCGTTGAAGGACGTGAACGCTTTGGAGTGACAGTCCGTTACCCTCGCGAACTTCGTTCAGACCCGCAGCAAATTGCACGGGAAGTTCTTGTGCCCACCATGGACGGTGCAATGGTGCCTCTGGGACAGGTCGCTCGGGTTGAGGTGGCCAAAGGTGCACCAGGCATTCGTACTGAAAACGCGCTGCTATCCGCCTACATCTTTGTCGACATTCGTGAGCGTGACATCGGCAGTTACGTTGCGGATGCCCGTAAGGCGGTAAACGAACAGGTCAAATTTCCTACTGGTTACTACGCGACTTGGAGCGGGCAGTTCGAGTCGATGGAGCGTGCTGTACAAAAGATGAAGCTAGTTGTTCCTGTAACGCTGCTGATCATCTTCTTGCTCCTGTATCTGAATTTCAAGCGATTAACCGAGACACTGATCGTCATGCTGTCAGTTCCCTTCGCGCTGGTGGGCGGAGTCTGGCTGATGTGGTTGCTCGGATACAACTTATCTGTGGCAGTTGCGGTCGGCTTTATTGCACTGGCTGGCGTAGCTGCTGAGACTGGAGTGGTGATGCTGATTTATTTGGATCATGCATGGGAGGAAATAAAGGAAAGACGCATCTCTGAAGGAAAAATTCCTGATACCAATGATCTATATCAAGCAGTCATGGAAGGTGCTGTAGAGCGGGTTCGCCCCAAGATGATGACTGTAGTTGCCATCATGGCGGGCCTATTACCCATCATGTGGGGTACTGGTACGGGCTCTGAAGTTATGAGCCGCATTGCGGCCCCGATGGTGGGCGGAATGATTTCCTCAACTGTGCTGACGCTGGCAGTTATTCCCGCGCTTTATGCTTTGGTTAAAGTTCGGGAGCTCAACTCAAAATGAGTTTTTATTCTCCTAGAGAATTTGACTTGCTTGTGTATTGACCAAGCGGAAACTGCAATCCTGAGCAGTCGCATGTCCGTGAAGAAAGCGATAGGTCACTTCTGATGTTCCTCAAGAAATGAAACTGCTATTAGCGCAACAACTCCTCCCGTGATCGCCACGTCGGCGATGTTGAACGCAGGCCAGTGCATACCACGCAAGTGAAAGTCCAGATAGTCGACGACCTGCCCGCGTGCGACACGGTCAAAGCCATTGCCGACGGCACCGCCCAAGATCAGGCTGTACGCCAAGGCCTCAAGACGGCGCACCGGTTTGCTCAGCATCCAGGCCAACCATATTGAAGCCCCCAGTGCGATCGCAAGGAAGAACCAGCGCTGCCAACCTCCGGCGCCAGCCAGAAAGCTAAAAGCCGCGCCCGGGTTCAGAACATGGACCAGATTGAAAAACGGTGTCACTTCAAGTGACCAGCCCAGCGGCGTGGTCAGATCAATGAGACTCTTAGTGGCTTGGTCGATTGCAAGCACGATGAACGCCACGGAATACCAATAGGATTTGCGATTCGGATACGTCATTACTACTTTTCAATTTCGAGGACATCGATGCTTGGCACCGCATGTGACGGCGGCCAGTGCAACTTGAAGGGGCATACGGCTGCGTGAATATCCGGTAGTCAAAAGTGCATCAGCAGCCAGCGGCCTGAACCTGCGCAGCGATTCGAATTGGTGGCATCAGCACATCTCGAAGAGGTTAAAGCAGACGCTCCTTAACTTGATCATCAAATTCATCAAATCATGCATGACAGGAACTTTCACAGGCCAAGTCAGTGCAAGCGACACCGAAAAGTTGTCGCCTACAAAGATGGTTCCGTCAAGTCGCTGCCTTTCCGCAATGAGCACAGAACTTCGCCCACGCTTGCAGGGTCGTTCCGCATTGCGTGCACGCAGAAGGAACCAACGTAGTTCCGCACTGCTGGCAGAAACGAGCCCCTAGCGCGTTCAGCGCCTTGCAGTTCGGGCATGCAACGCCGGCGTTGCCTCCTCCGCTGGCTGGAGGTCCGCCGCTTCCGTACCCACCGCCATAGCCGTGGCGATCACCGTGATGCGCCCCACCATGGTGGCCGCCACCCTGATGACCACCGAAAAGTCTGTCAAAAATACTCATTTATCTTTCCTCTTTCAAGAACGCCTTACAAGGCCGCTAAGGCCAACCAACGGATCTCATCACAATTTTTCGAAACATTCGCACTCGCTAGGGCAATGCAAAGAAGTGCCAAGAAGGTCGTTCTCCGCCCTTACGTCACTTCAGAACAAATCGTGCCGTCGCTGCCTTGCTTGCAAGATTCACCTGCGCGACAACCTTCGTACCGGGCGCGACTTTAAAACTGCCTTTTGCTTCAAGCTTGTCACCCGATGGTTTCAAATCAATCTCTTGCTTGTCGCTACCTGAGAGCAAAGTGATTTTTGCTGTTGCCCTGCTGACATCAACTGGTTTCCCGTGATCTCGCACGTACAACTGAAGCACATCGGGCTTGGCCACGAGCTCGTAGTCCATATCCTTGATTTCCGTGACCAAACCTCCATGGAGAGGCTTGTCTCCATGACCATGGTCATGTTTGTCCGCAGCAAATACGACGCCTGATGCCATCAACATCAAAGCGAAGGTGGTCGAAATCAGTTTCATGAGTTTTCCTTTCAAAAGTACAGGTTAAGAATCAGATCTAAAGACTGGCTTATGAATTCTGCGAAGCAGCCGCAGCCTGCGGATGCACCGGTTCGGCAGTGACGTCCTCCAATTCCTCGTCCGGACGATGGGCCAGCCGATACAGAATCGGAAGCACGAGCAGCGTCAGCAATGTGGAGGACAGGATGCCGCCAATCACCACGGTGGCCAAAGGACGCTGTACCTCCGCGCCGGTTCCCGTGGCGATTGCCATTGGAATGAAGCCCAACGATGCCACCAAGGCTGTCATCAATACAGGGCGCAAACGAGTCAACGCTCCCTCACGGATGGCTGCGTCCAATTGGGCTCCCTCTTCTCGCAAGCTGCGGATGTAAGAAATCATCACGAGGCCATTGAGCACTGCAACACCTGACAGGGCGATAAAACCCACTGCGGCGGAAATCGACATTGGAATGTCACGCAGCCACAGCGCCAAAATGCCGCCGGTCAACGCAAATGGAATGCCGGTAAATACCAGCAGGCCATCCTTGACGTTGCCGAACATTGCAAACAGCAACACGAAGACCAGGAGCAACGACACAGGGACGACGATTTGCAATCGCTGTGTCGCGGACTGCAGGTTTTCAAATGTGCCACCCCAGCTCGTCCAGTAGCCTGCGGGAATCTTGACCTGCGCCAAAGCAGCTTCCGCGTCGGCCACAAAGGAACCGACATCACGGCCACGCACGTTTGCACTCACCACAATGCGACGCTTGCCGTTCTCGCGGCTAACCTGATTAGGCCCCGGTGCCAGCTCGAAGCTAGCCACTTCGGCCAGTTGGATGAAATTGGTTCGTCCTTCGACGCCGCCCGAACCGCGTGGCAAAGGAATCGGCAAACGTTTCATGCTCTCAAGGTCGTTGCGCAAGGACTCTGGCAAACGAACAAGGATGTCGAATCGACGGTCACCTTCAAACAACGTACCGGCCTCACGCCCCCCGATGGCCGTGGCCACTGCATCCTGAATATCAGCCACGTTTAGCCCGTAGCGCGCGGACTTCTGACGATCAATGTTGACTGTGAGCATCGGTAATCCGGTCGTCTGCTCCACCTTGACTTCTGACGCACCAGGGATTTTTTGCAACTTGGACGAAACCTCTTCGGCTGTCTTGTTCAAGACGTCCATGTCGTCCCCGAAGATCTTCACCGCCACGTCGCTTCTCACCCCCGAGATGAGTTCGTTGAATCGAAGTTGGATCGGCTGGGAGAACTCGTAGTTGTTACCCGGTATCTTGCCCACGACCTCCTGCACGGCGGCCAGCAACTCGTCACGAGACTTCCGCGGCTCGGGCCACTCAGACATTGGCTTGAGCATGATGTAGCCATCAGAAATGTTCGGCGGCATGGGGTCGGAGGCAATTTCCGCCGTTCCAGTGCGCGCAAAGACACGGTCGATCTCTGGAAATTTGGCTTTCAGCGTTGCTTCCAGTTGCTGCTGCATCGCCACCGATTGCGACAAACTGGTGCCAGGAATGCGCAAGGCCTGAATAGCGAAGTCTCCTTCGTTCAAGCTGGGCACGAACTCACTGCCCATGCGCGTTGCGATCAAACCGCACAACACCACTGCCACGGCTGCGGCAGCCAACACAACAGCCTTGGCTGCCATCACGCGATCTAGCAAGGGACCATACCAGCGCTTGGCTTGCACCATCAAGAAGTTTTCCTTTTCGCTGACACGGTTGCCAATGAACAGTGCGACCGCAGCCGGAATGAAGGTCACCGACAAAATCATGGCTCCCACAAGCGCCGCCACCACCGTGAACGCCATCGGATGAAACATCTTTCCTTCGACGCCTGTGAGAGCAAAGATAGGCAGGTAAACCACCATGATGATCAGCTGACCGAACAAGAGCGGGCGACGTGATTCCTTGGATGCTAGGAACACCTCGTGAAAGCGTTCTGAGCGGGTCAGCGGCCTGCCGTAGTGAGCTTGCGCATGGGCGAGACGTCGGACGCAATTCTCGACGATCACTACCGCGCCATCGATGATGATGCCAAAGTCCAGTGCCCCGAGGCTCATCAAATTGGCGCTGACTTTGTAATGCACCATGCCTGTGAAGGTAAAGAGCATGGACAGTGGTATTACCGTGGCAGTGATAATGGCCGCACGGATGTTACCTAGGAACAGGAACAGGATCACGATCACGAGAATCGCGCCTTCCAGCAGGTTCTTCTTCACTGTGCTGATGGCTTTGTCTACCAATACGGTACGGTCGTAGACCGTTACTGCGTGGACGCCTTCGGGCAGGCTACGGTTGATCTCCACCATTTTTTTGTCAACAGCCTGCGACACTGTGCGACTGTTCTGGCCGATGAGCATGAAGACCGTGCCAAGTACTACCTCACGCCCGTTGTCCGTTGCAGCGCCAGTGCGCAGTTCGCGCCCCAGACCTACGTCTGCCACGTCACGCACCCGGATCGGCACGCCACCCGCGCTGCTGAGAATGACGTTTCCAATGTCCTCCAGCGTCTTAACCTGTCCAGGTGCCCGGATCAGGTACTGCTCGCCATGCCTTTCGATGTAGCCTGCGCCCACGTTACCGTTGTTGCGATCCAGCGCCGTCACAATGTCCTGTAAGGTGACGCCAAATGACGCCAGTCGCTCGGGTATCGGCGCGATCTGGTATTCCTTGGCGTATCCTCCAATCGAGTTGATTTCCGTCACGCCGGGCACATTGCGCAATTGCGGCTTGATGATCCAGTCCTGAATCTCGCGTAGATCGGTGGCCGTGTAGGGCGTTCCATCGAGCTTCTTTGCACCCTCCTTGGCCTCGACCGTCCACAGGTAAATCTCGCCTAAGCCGGTGGAGATCGGCCCCAGCGCAGGCGTGATGCCGGCTGGCATTTTGTCACGTGCTCCCATGATGCGCTCATTAACCAGTTGACGCGCGAAGTAAATATCCGTGCCGTCCTTGAAGATCACGGTCACTTGCGACAGCCCATAGCGAGACAGGGAGCGGGTCTGCTCCAAGTTAGGAAGACCCGCCATCACAGTTTCAATGGGGTAAGTCACCCGTTGCTCGGTCTCAAGCGGGGAATATCCAGGTGCTTGGGTATTGATCTGAACCTGCACGTTGGTAATGTCCGGTACGGCATCAATGGGGAGCTTTTGGTAATTGAACACGCCGATGGCAGCCATACCAACGACTGCCAGTAATACCAACCATCTGTGTTCGATGGCTGCGCGAATGAGTTTTTCAAACATGTGCGTTGCTCCGGTATCAATGGGTGTGTTCGGCAGAGGATTTGCCAAGCTCTGACTTCACAACAAAACTGCCTGTCGACGCATACTGTGCCCCGGCTCTGATCCCTTGCAACACCTCGACACGCTTGCCATCACTGCGGCCCAACTGCACAGGCTGAGCGATGAATCCCCCATTCACCTTCAGGAATACGACCGGCTTGTCGCCAACGGTCTGAATGGCATCACTGGCCACTGTCACGGGTACGTCAGCCTCTAAGGAGGTCACTTCCACGTTGACAAACAGCCCAGGACGCCAAGCACCTTTCGGGTTGGACAAGACCACTCGGGCTTTGGCCATACGGGTTTGTTCGCCAATCAGCGACCCAACAAAGGTGATAACGCCAGTAGCGCTGGCATCGAATGCAGTGGCCTTGATGGTCACTTTTTCGCCGACTCTGACCAGCGGCAAGTCCTTGGCTGGCACGTTGATTTCAGCCCAAACCTGCCCCAGATCGGAGACGGTAAACACGGCAGCATCCTCCTTGACGGCTTCGCCGAGGCTGAGATGCTTTTCAATCACTAAGCCATCGAAGGGCGCACGCAATTCAAAGCGGTTAAGCCCCCCCTTAGAAACGGTGGCTAGGCCCAAAGCGGAGAGCTTCTGTTGAGCGTTGGCCACAGCTACTTCAGCCTCGTGCAGCGCTTGCCCTGCTTGCAGGTAGTCCTGCTCTGCGGAAATCTTTTGCTCCCAGAGCCGCTTTTCACGCTCAAACGTGGTACTGGCCAAGGTCAGGCGCTTTTGCGCTGTTTGCAACTCGCTGCGCTGCTCAGACGCAGCCGGGCTGGCAATGACGGCCAGGACCTGCCCCTTCTTGACGGCTTGTCCCAAGCTGGCCTGCACGCTCTCGACCACACCCGCAATGCGCGGGACAACGTGCGATGTCCGGTCTTCGTTCAAGCGAATTTCCCCCGGCATTAGCAGGGCTGTCCTGATTCGTGCAGCCCCTGCTGTGTCGATGCCAATAGATGCCGCTTTAATTTGCGCATCACTGAGTTCGACTTTCCCCTCTTCTTGTTTGAGAACGAACATGAAGGGTTCGTTGGCTGTCTGGGCAACGATGTTGATTTCGAACGCGTGCGGCTCCGGCACGACCTCCCGGCTCAACAGGCTGTCTTTTTCAGTCGCGAAATTGAGTGTCTGTTTCTCTCCGGTCAAACGCGTGATGGTCGCGCTGACCTTTGCAGCGCTGGTGGGAAGAGGCTTGCCTTTGTCATACAACCAGACTCGCAAACGAGGCTCACCGCCTTCCTCAGCGAGTAACGCTTCCAGCCCGAAATCCCCCTCCTTGAACAGCTTGCCTCCATGCGGCCCCTTGGTCGGGGCCTCGTGGTGTTCGCCGTCCGCATGACCCTTGTCGTGGTCGTGTTTGTCTCCACTCTCCTTGCCGTGATGCTCACCATCACTGTGTGCCTTGGCTTCAACGTGGCTGCCGTGACCGTGGCCGTCATCTTCGGCTGTCTTGGTTGCTTTGCCGCCGAGAATGGCGCTGCCCAGTACAACGCCCGTCGCAACGATCACGGCGATGGCGATCAGATGCTTCTTGCTGACATTCAGTTTGTTGGTATCGATTTTCATGTTTATTCCTTATTCGCTGGCTGGGTAGCATTTGCGCCAGATTCGCCGAGCACGCGGTCAATGTCCGCAGCCGTGCGATGCGCCTCAGCCAATGCTTTGAGGTATTGAGACTTGGCGGCAAAGTAGGTGCGCTGTGCGTCCAGCACTTCCAAGAAGTTGAACTTGCCGTTTTCAAATCCGACGGTGGCCGCGTCGTAGGCACTTTTGGCCCCAGGTAAAACATCTTGTTGCAAGACGTCGACTTCCCTACGAATGGATTCCAGCCGCTCGCGGGCTTGCAATACGTCCGTGCTGACTCGTATGTTCAAAGCTTGGAGTTCGTCCCGCGCCTTGTCTTCGCGCTTCAACGCTTCCAACAAGTTCCCCTGATTGCGATCAAACAGCGGCAAGGGGACGGAAACACCGAACAGCAGTTGATCGCGCTGCAGTTCGGTGGGGCGTTTCACCCCTAGGCTGAATGTGACGTCGGGTATCCGTTTGCTGCGCTCTACATCGACCAACGACCTGCGGCGCTCAACCTCCAGCTGCATACGGCGCAGCGTTGGCGAAGTGGACAGGCGCTGCTGGACGTTGTCGAGCGAAGGGACAGCCGGAAGCTCTTCCACGTTGCCCGACACGAGAGTAAATCGCGGTGGGTTGGCCCCTAGCAAACTGGCCAAGCGTGCCCGAGCATTGCGTTGCTCGCTCTGGGCCTGTGCCCATTCGACTCGCACACCTGCTTCGGCTACCCGTGCCTTGGTTTCTTCGACCGGCGAAACCTTGCCAGCTGCCACGCGTTTGGCAACAGCATCGGTAGCGCGTTTTGCCAGATCGACACTGGCCCCGGCCAATGCTGCGCGTTCCTGTTCCGCCAAAGTCTCGAAGAAGGCAGCGACCACGGCGGCACGAATTTCGACGCGGCGCAAGTTCAGTTCTTCGACCGCAATGTCGCGTCCTCGCTCTGCCGTAGTGATACGGGCGGCGCGCTTGCCACCCATTTCGACGGGCAGATTGATCTGCACACTTTGTGTGCGGGTCGCTGCCCTCTGGTCTTCCAGTGAGTACGCCAATTCGGGATTGGGGCGAGCTTGCCCCTGGATCACCTGACCTTGCGTTGCCTCGATTTCCCGCCTTGCGACAGCCAAGTCTAGATTGCTGTCCAGGGCTAAATCGATGGCCTTTTGCAGCGTCAGGATCGTTGCCGCTTCGCTCTGCAAGCCGTTTCTGACGGCTGAAGGATTGTCTTGTGCTGCTGGCAACGCCTGAGCGAAAGCTGCCCCTGCAGCGAGCGCTACGAGCAAACTCGTCGCAGCCGCAACTTTTGAGGTGCGGAGGACAGAGACTGACTTCCGTCGTTTTTGATTTTGATGACTCTTCAACATCCGATTCTCCAGTGATATTCAAATACACGAGGGAATCGGCGGAGAGCGATCCAAATGATCGCCTACGACGCCATCACATTAACCGCACGAAGTCGGCTTGACACGGTCACGCTCTAGCCGTATCCGTACATTGGGATGACGAAGGGAAAGGAACGCGCTCCCCACCGATCAGGCGAGGACGTGCCACTGAGGGCGTTCGAGGCGTTCAAAAGGGGGCGACGTGAGACGAGCCCCGTACTCTGCTGTATCCAGAGACGAGTCGGCCAGCGATGCAATCGCTACTGCCCCAAGCAAGGCCGACAAACATCCTGCGTGACAGGATGCGCAATCGGGGTCGCCACCGATGGTCTTGACTGAATCGGAAGATGCGTCTTTGCCATCCGCAGTCTTGTGCTGATGGTCATGGTGACCAAAGTGCTTGGCTGAGGTACCGGTTTCGTGTTGGCAATAGCTGGCTGCAGCCGCCCAGCTAAGCTGTAGCGGCACAAATACCAACAAAAGGATTGCCAACCATTTACGCATATGATCAAGAGTATAGCAGCTATAGACTTTCCCGTACATCTTTTTCTACTTGCTCGATTGCTTTCCAAGCAACCTTAGCCCATTGAGGACCACCAGCAAGCTTGCCCCCATGTCCGCAAACACCGCCATCCACATGGAGGCGTTGTCGAAGATGGCCAGCACTAAGAACACCAACTTGATGCCTAGCGCGAGACATATGTTCTGCCACAGAACAGCGTGGGTGCGCTTCGAGAGCCGTATCGTTTCCGGCAGACGACGCAGGTCATCGTTCATGACCACAACATCTGCTGCTTCCATCGCCGTATGGGTTCCAGCAGCACCCATGGCGAAGCCGATGTCGGCCTTAGCAAGTGCTGGTGCATCGTTGATGCCATCGCCAGTCATTGCCGTGATGCCCAGTCGCTGTTGAAGTTCGCCGATAGCCTGTAGTTTGTCTTCTGGCAGCAGGTTGCCCCGCACTTCGGCTATGCCCGCCAGAGAGCCAACGGTGCGCGCGGTCGCGATGTTATCCCCTGTCAGCATGACCGGTGTCACGCCGAGCGACTTCAGGTCGGCCACCGCTTGGGCGGAGGATGGTTTGATGGTGTCCGCCACCGCGCAGATCGCCATCACACGTTCGCTGTTAGCGAGGAGTGTGACCGTGCGACCTGCCTCCTCATGAACTGCGAGGCGGGTTTCGAGTTCAGCCGAACATTGCCCACGCTCCTCGATCCAGCGGTGGTTGGCCAGCGCGTAGGAATGATTGCCGATAACACCTTGCACTCCACGCCCTGCAACGGCTTGAAACTCTCCCACCTCTTGATCGGCGGTTGACAGCCCCTCTGCGATGGCTTTGGAAACCGGGTGATCCGACCGGCCCGCGAGACTCTTTGCAAGCCCCTCCAGCACCCGTTGATCAAGACCTGTGTCCACGGGCTCGAAGGCCACCAGTTTGGGCTTGCCTTCCGTGATCGTACCGGTCTTGTCCAGGGCCACAGCTTTGATCTTTCGCGCATCCTCCAAGTAAACGCCACCTTTGATCAAAATCCCCCGCCTTGCCCCGGCTGCCAAACCGCTGACGACCGTGACAGGTGTGGAAATAACCAAGGCACAAGGGCAAGCGATGACCAACAACACCAAGGCCTTGTAGACAGCCTGCATCCAGGTCAAGTCCGTGATCCACGGCGCTAGCAACGCGACGGCGACAGCCAGGATGAAAACGGCAGGGGTGTAGATCGCGGCAAACCGATCTACAAAGCGCTGTGTCGGCGCACGGGACGACTGTGCTTGCTC
>Ga0102921_1000070_pt1 | contig 33251 bp, 27 predicted proteins | sample Colrivmeta156802_FD_78205 | JGI IMG/M metagenome (GOLD analysis project Ga0102921, IMG submission 78205) | Estuarine microbial communities from the Columbia River estuary - metaG 1568-02 | ecosystem: Environmental > Aquatic > Marine > Intertidal zone > Estuary | place: USA: Columbia River...
CGGAGACACCATGCAGAAACCGGCACGGAGTAGGCCCAAACTGCCATTGTCTGCTGAAAAGGAATCACATATTTCGCAACGAATTCTTTTAATTGGCGATTCTGAAACAGGAGGATTGATCTATCCGCTGAATGATTACTGTGTGGCAAATGGTCATAAATTAGAAGCCGTTTACACCTGGTTTTCTGCCTCCATATTAAATTTCGGATATTCAAACAAAGTCGATGAATTAATCGAAAAATATGATCCAACCTTTGTGATATTTGTGGTTGGATTGAATGAAATGTATGTTACCGATATGGATCGAAGAACAGAAGCGGCTGAGTTATTCCGAAAGAAATTAGGAGACACGCCTTATTTATGGGTTGGTCCTGCAAATTTCACGACAGACCATGGAATTAATAAGGTGTTTGAGCAAACAGCTGACCCGGGTTGTTTTGTGCTATCAAAAGATCTCGAAATCCCACGAGGTGGCGATCATCGACATCCGAATACAGAAGGGTATAAAATATGGATGGATTACATCGCAAGTTATATCCAGAGTAATCATGCCTATCCATTTAATTTTCTGCCCCCAGAACGAACAAATTTTAAATTGCAAGGAAGGGTAATATTAGCCAACGCTGCAAAAGACAAAGGGTATTAAAGGATGAATCAATTACTTCAGGATTTTCATTATTTCTTCTACTACTCGCTTAAACAGCCTTGGTTTTTTACTGAGTATGGGTTCTTATTAACCTTGGCGATTTTCCTTATTGGGTACGCATTTTTCACCCCAAAGAGTCAATGGAAATTAGGGTATTTAATTGCCTTTAGTTTATTTTTCTACTACAAATCAAGTGGGCCTTTTTTATTACTTTTCATTGGGGTCATTCTGTGCGACTATGTGCTGGCTCGTTGGCTTAGTACCTTAGAAGGGTCAAAACGAAAAGTCCTCTTATTTTTTAGCATCGTATATGGCTTATCATTCTTACTTTATTTTAAGTACTCCAACTTCGTAATTACAAACGTAAATGCGCTATTTGATACGCATTTCTCCACCAAGACGCTCTTTTTACCTATTGGAATTTCCTTTTATACCTTTCAATCCTTAAGTTACCTCATTGATGTGTATCGAAAAGAAATAGAACCCGCTAAGAACATCTTAGAATATGGTTTTTATATGACCTTTTTCCCACATTTAGTTGCTGGACCAATTGTACGTGCCAAGGATTTTTTACCTCAAGTTAAGAACCCCCTGCAATTCGATCAACTCTTATTAAAAGAATCTTTGCTTCGCATTACCACTGGACTTATTAAAAAATTATTGATTGCGGATTTTTTAGGGAAATATGTAGACTTAATTCATGACGCCCCACGTGGGTTTAGTGGCTTAGAACATGCCTTAGCCATGTACGCCTACAGTTTTCAAATCTATTTTGATTTTTCCGGATATTCAGATATTGCCATTGGCATTGCCTTAATTTTAGGATATCGCATGAAGGAGAATTTCTTTAATCCATATACCGCAGAAAATATTACTGTTTTTTGGCGAAAATGGCACATTTCACTTAGTCTATGGCTTCGTGATTATATCTATATTCCCTTAGGAGGAAACCGCAAAGGAGTTGTTAACATGTATATTTTCCTTTTTCTAACGATGCTCATTGGTGGGATTTGGCACGGTGCCGACTGGAAGTTTATTTTTTGGGGTTGTGCACACGGTATCTTACTCATACTTCATAAGCTTTTCTTTAAACCAAGTGAAAACAACAACAAGTGGTCCAAGATACTTGGCATCATCTTGACCTTCCATTTGGTTGGATTTCTCTGGATATTCTTCCGTGCCACCTCTTTTGAAACAGCCTTTGACAGCATACGTTTTATTTTCACCAAAACAAATCCAATGGATCTTATTGGGTTCTGTTATACCCGTCCGGAAGTTATTTCACTCCTTCTGATTGCTTCAGGAATTGTCTTTGCACCCTGGAAAATGAAACAAAACGTTATTAACCGTGTTCTATCGTTACCTTTATATTTATGGCCAATAATTCTCTTGGTTGCCTTGCAACTCATTCTTCAATTTCGAGACAACAACATCGAACCGTTCATTTACTTTCAGTTTTAAGCATCTTACTTTGTTCGTTCGTAGCTCGAGCACAAGAAAGTTCTGAATTTATTTATGTTCCCATTGAACGTCCTGAGGCCTTACAACAGGTTTTAACTCCTACTAAACTGAGCAATTCATATAAGGTTATTCATTTCGGAGATAGTCACATTCAAGGAGATCGCATATCTGGCGAAGTAAGAACCAACTTACAAACCCTTGGAGGAAACGGAGGTAGCGGTTTATTTTTCCCGTATTCGCTATGTAAAAGCGTTGGACCCACCGGAACAAACAGTAATATCAGTGGAGCTTATACCTATTCTTCCATATTAAAGAATCCAACAAAGCGTCGAATTGGTTCATTAGGCTATGAAATCACCTTAACTCAAGGCGCAGTATTTACCATGGAATTTAATGAGCAATTCAGGGGAAAGCGTAGTAAGGAATTCAGCATATTAATCCATGGGAAAATGGATACGGTTGCGATCGAATTAGCAATACCTGGGGTATTAAAATCGCATAAGGACCTAGGTAATCAGCGTACGCTATATACCTTTGAATGTCCAGAAATCCCATCAAAAATTCAATTTCGGGCCGTTAAAGAATGTTCACTCTGGGGATTAGAGTTTATTCAAGAAAGCGGTTTAGTGTATCAGCAATGCGGCGTGGTCGGTGCGCAATTCACACACCTATTACCGTATAAAGAAGACATATTATCCATGCTGGAATGGCAAAAGCCAAATCTAGTGGTGTTTTCCTATGGCACGAATGAATCTTACAGTGCGTTAGATAGCATAAGCTATGAAAAACAGATCGCAGCCTTTATTTTACAGTTAAAAGAAAAATTACCCGAAGTTGGAATAATTATCACCAATGCGCCTGACACACGAAGCGCGGGCAAAACACCAAAAAGTGAACTCATCGTAAATCGGTGTTTATATGAGATTTCAAAAAAAACTGAAACGGCATACTATGACGTAAATCGAGTGATGGGTGGATGGGGTTCACATGCCCGTTGGCAGGCCAATGATTTGTTCCTTAAAGACCAACTACATTTTAATAAAAAGGGTGCAACACTGATGGGTCAGATGCTCTGTCATGCCCTTTTAAAATCCTGCAATATAGGGATGGACCAACAATCCATTTTGGAACAACAGATTACGCTAGCCTTCCCAAAACAAGTTGCAATTCCAACAACTCCCTCATCCAGTGAGGCAAGCACTGTAAGCAGAACCTACATAGTTAAGGAAGGCGATTCACTTTCTGCGATCGCAAAAAAACTGGGAACCAGTGTAGAGGCCTTGTGTAAACTCAATGGAATTTCCAATCCAGACGCTCTAAAACTAGGACAAAAATTAAACTATTAGTGACACTTATTAAGCACTACCTTATATACGGTAGTGGGCCAATTTGGATCAGAAGCATAGCCTGTAGCCCCAAGTTTCTTCAGCCATAATTTCTCATCTGTGTTTCCTTTCATGGCTTCATAGAATTTCTTTGATGCAACGAGATTGCAAAATCCAATATACGAATCGGTAATCGTAGGGTAATACCTGTATTTACTCTTATGCTTGGTAATATCATACCGACAATCTCCAGCTATGCCAAAGTGATTGTTTAGTTTTTTTGCAACCACACTCACACCACCACCGGATTCGTGATACGCAACAGCCAACATGACACACGAAGGGATTTGATAAACCAAGGAAAGGCTATCTGCCAAGGCCCGATAATCATCGAAATACACCGGTTTTTGTTGTCCAAAGGCAAACGAAAAACCAAGGAGTTGACCTATGACCAAAGTGCGTATTAAGCATCTAATCATTAACCAAAGGTAGGGGAATGAAATGAATCATCCTAATTTAAGAGTCCTAAGGGAATTCGTACCTTTGTCTCATGAGTACATTAGGTGCATGGATTAAAGCCGCAAGACCGCGAACACTGCCCTTATCCCTTTCTGGAATAATCCTAGGATTAGGTCTAACTGTTGGACATGGAAATACGGCTCCAATAGCTGTGATAGGTTGTCTGTTAACCACTATATGCTTTCAAGTACTTTCTAATTTTGCGAACGATCTGGGTGATGGAATGAAAGGGACAGACAACGCGCAGCGCATCGGACCAGCAAGAGCAGTGCAATCGGGTGAAATTTCAATCCGACAGATGAAGATGGCAGTTAGTGTGCTTGGAATTCTTAGTGTGCTATCTGCAGGGACATTAATTTATGCAGCGCCTGCGATCCATTCTGTCAATGGCATCATATGTTATACCGTTCTTGCCTTGTTGTGCGTGCTTGCAGCAATAACCTATACTGTTGGTAAAAAAGCATACGGATATCACGGACTTGGTGACCTGATGGTTTTCTTGTTTTTTGGTATGGTTGCAGTGAGTGGTACGAAGCACTTGTTTGAAGAGACATATTCAATTAACGAGCTTTTAGGCGCCTTTTCCATTGGAGCATGGAGTACTATGGTATTAAATTTAAATAACATGCGAGATATAGCGAATGATGCAGCATCAGGAAAACGGACAATGGTTGTTCTCCTGGGTTCAAAAAACGCTAAACGATATCATTATCTGCTTGCCGTTTTAGGTTGCAGTGCCTGGATTATTCTTCTTTACCGACATGCTAATGAGACACAAAATTATCTCATCTTAGTTGCTGGATTACCGGTAATTCTCTTTGCAAAGCACATTGCTCAGGTAATAAAAATCAAGGAGCCTAAAGCCTTTGATCCAGAACTGAAAAAGGTTGCCCTAAGCACCTTTTTTGCATCCATTTTATATTATGCACTTAGCTATCTATAGGTACAGCAATTGTTAATAAAAGTTCCCGTGAATCTGTAATAATTCCTTAACTTTGTCGAGCAAAATTTACACGAATGAAAATCCTAGTTTGTATCAGTAAGGCTCCGGATACCACATCAAAAATTGCCTTCACGAATAATAATAGCGCGTTTGATGAGAATGGAGTACAATATATTGTTAATCCATACGACGAATGGTATGCGTTAGTAAGAGCATTAGAAATTAAAGAAACATCAGGTGCCGATGTTACCATCATTACGGTTGGTACCGCGGCAGATGAAGCGATCATGAGAAAAGCATTGGCAATTGGTGCCGATGAAGCTGTTCGAATTGATGCTGAGCCCATGGACGCCTATGTGGTAGCTGCAGAAATTGCTAATTATGCGAAAACTCAAGGGTTCGACTTGGTATTGACAGGAAAGGAAACCATAAACTTTAATGGTGCACAACTTGGCGGTATGATTGCGGAAGGCCTTAACTCACCTTATATCTCTATTGCGTCTAAATTGGATGTTAACGGGAATACACTTACGTTAGAACGTGAAATTACAGGCGGAGTTGAAGTAGTTGAAGTAGCTTTACCCGTTGTTGTTTCATGTGCAAAAGGCATGGCAGAACAGCGAATTCCAAACATGCGTGGAATCATGGCTGCACGAACTAAGCCCCTACAGGTGCTTGCTCTAACCGTTACCGAAACCTTAACAAGCTATGTGACATTCGCAAGTCCACAAGCAAAGTCCAGTGTTAAACTTATCGATCCAAACAACATGGATGAACTTGTATCCTTGTTACACAACGAAGCAAAAGTTATATAAACCATGAGAAATTTAGTATATATCAATGGGAATGGCCACTTAGGAAAAGCGGCATTTGAAGTAGTAACCTATGCTAAGAAATTAGGTGGCACCGTTACCGTATTAGCTACGGGGAATATGTCCTCGGATCTTCTTGGTAAGCTCGGAACATACGGTGCGAATGAGGTGGTGATTAACCGTGCAATAACAGGTAACGATGATCAACAGATTGCAGCTTGGATTGCTACAAAGGCAACAGGTGCTGACAACATCATCTTCAGCAATGATTTCAATGGAAAAGCCATCGCTCCTCGTCTTTCCGTGCGCTTAAAAGCTGGATTAATTGCAGGAGCAGTTTCACTTCCTGAAGCTGACGGTTCTATCAAGGTGAACGTATTTTCTGGGAAGGCGTTTGGGTTTGTTAAAGCTCATTCTACACAACGAATTATTTCATTATTACCCAATAGCATTGCTCCTGAAGAGCTTGGTACCACGTGCGCTGTGACAGAAATCACAGAAGAAATGGGCGCATCCACCGTACGTGTTCTTTCTGTTAAAAAACCAGAAGGCGCCATTCCATTACCTGAAGCGGAACTCGTAGTTTCTGCAGGGCGCGGATTGAAAGGTCCAGAACATTGGGGCATGATTGAATCATTAGCAAGTTCATTAGGAGCTGCAACCGCTTGTTCACGACCTGTTGCTGATATCGGTTGGAGACCTCACCACGAACACGTGGGACAAACAGGTGTGGCAATACGTCCAAACCTGTATATTGCAGTAGGCATTTCTGGTGCGATTCAGCATTTGGCAGGAGTTAATGGTTCAAAGGTTATCGTGGTAGTTAACACTGATGCCGAGGCACCATTTTTTAAAGCCGCAGATTATGGAGTGGTCGGAGATGCCTTTGAGGTGATCCCTAAACTAACCGAAGCGATTAATAAATTCAAAGCAGCTAATTAATTAGCGTACGACCATGGAAAAGGTTCAGTTGGAAATCACTGGAATTGAATACAGCCAGACGCACTCCGGTTCGTATGTACTGCACCTTAAAGAAATTCATGGAAATCGCCAGATGCCAATCGTGATTGGTAGTTTTGAAGCGCAAGCAATCGCTGTTGAATTGGAGAAAATGAGTCCGAATCGTCCCATGACTCATGATTTGTTTAAACCAATTTTCAATGCGTTTAATATAACTGTAAAAGAAGTCATAATTCACCAATTTAGGGAAGGGCTTTTTATCGCAAAAATCACGCTGATTGGTGAAGATGGAATACCAGAGGATATTGATTCCCGTTCATCAGATGCTGTTGCAATCGCAGTCAGGTTTAATGTCCCTATTTACACAACCGTTCACGTTTTGAATGAAGTAAATAACATTAGCGAAGGATTCACGAATTCGGAGGAACCAGCGGACGATTTAAATGATGACGATGATGAATTTGAATTTGAGTCAGAAATCTCGGAAACAAGTATCGATGACCTTGAATTACAACTGAAAGAGGCATTAGAAAACGAGGAGTACGAATTAGCGACAAAAATCCGCGACGAAATCAATAAGCGAAAAAAATAGTATCTTCAAGCCATGGAAACACTTGGCTTACCTTCTCAAAATAACTCAGTAAAAACTCAATTAACGGCACTTAGCTTTCTTCAATATTTTGTTTGGGGTGCTTGGTTAATCACTGTAGGAAAATACTGCACCATCACAATGAAATGGTCGTTCACAGAATTTGGAGCCATTTTTACCACCATGGGTATATCTTCGATCTTCATGCCTAGTCTCATGGGAATTGTTGCCGATAAATGGATCAATGCGGAGCGCTTACTAGGGATTCTTCATTTATTGAGTGGTTTCGCAGTGGCAAGCCTTCCAATGGTTCAAGACCCTGGTATGTTTTTTTGGATCACCTTAATTGCTATGATTTTTTATATGCCTACGATTGCATTATCGAATGCAGTTTCCTATAGTATTTTAGGGCAATTCAACCTTGACCCGATGAAGACCTTCCCTCCCATTCGTGTATTTGGGACAGTAGGATTTATCATTGCGATGTGGGTAACGGATCTAACAGGAAATAGCGCCTCAGCCAATCAATTTTACATCAGTGCCATTGCATCTTTCGGTTTGGCTATATTTTCCTTTATGCTTCCAAAATGTGCTCCCAAAGGCGGGTCCAACGAAGGCAAAAACATAATTCAAATCCTAGGATTAGATGCATTTAAATTGATGCTCAATTATAAAATGTTTATCTTCTTTTTGTTCTCTTTGATGTTGGGTGGTGCACTTCAATTAACCAACATGTATGGCGATACGTATTTGAGTACATTTGAGGCGTTTCCTAAATATGCTAACACATTTGCTGTGAAGCACTCTACCGTTATCATGTCAATTTCTCAGATTTCCGAAACCTTATTTATCCTTGCGATTCCATTCTTTTTGCGACGGTTTGGAATAAAACAAGTCATGTTAATGAGTATGCTTGCTTGGGTCTTACGATTTGGATTATTTGCCTACGGAAACCCTGGGGATTTACTTTGGATGATTCTATTGTCATGCGTTGTATATGGCATGGCCTTTGACTTTTTCAATATATCAGGTTCGCTTTTCGTAAACTCATCGGTCTCTGCAGATAAGCGCTCTTCCGCCCAAGGATTATTTATGATGATGACCAATGGGTTCGGCGCTATTTTAGGGAGTGCTGTTAGTGGGCGTATGATTGATGTATTTTTCACAAAATCGTTAACAAAAGTTAGTGAGGTGGCAAGTTACTACGAAGTTAAACAAGATCACCCGCTGTTAAAAGAAGTTCTAAAAGGCAATACCATTGATGCTGACGGAACACTTTCCAAGGCGATTATGATACAACAATGGGAACCGATATGGCTCTCTTTTGCAGCCTATGCCTTGGTAGTGGCTATACTATTTGCTGTGCTTTTTAAACACAAACATAATCCAAGTGAAATCGGTGAGATTTCACATTAAATATCTAGTTTGTATACGTTCTGAAGGGTTGAGTTATTCATTAGGGTAACATTCAAATCCTTAATTAGGCCATCGGCGACATCATATACCCACCCGTGTAAATGTAAATCTGATCTTCGCTCCCATGCCCCTTGTACTATAGATGTTTTCGCCAAATTGCACACCTGTTCAAAAACATTAAGCTCTACAAATCGATCTACACGCGCCTTTGGTTCTTGAATTACATGTAATTCGTCATAATTCATGCGGTACACATCTTTGATGTGACGAATCCAGTTATCAATTAAGCCCACATGGGCATTGGTCATAGCCGTTTGCACCCCTCCACATCCATAATGTCCGCAAACGATGATGTGTTTCACTTCTAAAACATTCACGGCGTAATCTAATACAGACAATAAGTTCATATCAGAGTGCACTACCATGTTGGCAATGTTTCTGTGAACAAATACCTCACCAGGAGGTGCACCGATAATTTCGTTTGCTGGCACTCGAGAATCCGAGCAACCAATCCATAAAACTGGAGGTTTTTGTCCATGAGCCAGTTTATTAAAAAACTCAGGGTCTTCGTTCAATTTCTCTGCGACCCATTTTTTATTGTTTTCTAGTAAGCTATTATAATATTTCTCCATATTTATTTAATTAAATGTTTCCCATCATGGGATACTGTAATGTTTTTTGTTTTTGATGTAATATCAATAAAATCTAACAACAATTCTTGAATATCATAATCTAACGATTTACTTCGTGAGGAGTTAATGATAACATGTGCACCTTCAGGCAAATTCATTAAGGTATTTTTAATACTCGCAATATTAAGAAAGTTTACATTCTCACCAAGTATAATCTCAACTCCTTTTTCTGAAGTGATTACCTCGTGATTTCCTTTAAAATTTCGTTTGATAATATAAAAGATTGCTATGATGAGACCTATCCCAATTCCTTTGAGTAAATCCGTAAATAAAATGGCTAAAATTGTTGTAATAAATGGAATAAATTGATCCCATCCTTTGGCAAATTGGGCTTTTATCAATTTTAAATTAGTTAACTTATAACCTACAGTAATTAATATGGCTGCAAGTGTAGCCAAGGGGATAAGATTTAAAATAGGCGCAATAAGAAGAATTGCTACTACTAACCAAAGCCCATGATAAACGGCTGACATTTTAGATTTTGCACCACCATTCAAATTTGCTGTGGAACGCACGATTACTTGGGTTACTGGTATGCCACCAAGCAATCCAGCAATAGCATTACCTATTCCCTGTGCCACTAACTCCCTGTTTGGATTCGTAATGGCTTTTTCAGGATCTAAGCGATCAATTGCCTCTACACTAAGTAAGGTTTCTAAACTAGCTACGGAAGCAATGGTTAGTGCTACCAGATATACCGTTGGATTTGTGATGAAGGAGAAATCTGGGAAATGCATTTGTAACTGAAAAGCCTTCCACGAAGTTAACTGTGGAATCTGAACTAAATGTTCTTTTGCGATATGTAAATCATGTCCCGTCGCAGTTAACACCACATTGATTAATGTTCCAATGATGATAACCCAAAGCATGGATGGAATGTATTTAAACACTATGGATTTCTTCAATTTTGGCTGTTCAAATAGAATGATTAACCCCAAGGAAATCAACCCAATGATAGCAATCCCTGGATCTAAGGCTTTGATCGCATATAATATTTCTGTTACTGTATTATGACCATCCTGCTGAAAAAACGCCTCATCTCCCACATAGTCTTTATCGTATCCAATCAAGTGAGGTATTTCTTTTAAAATAAGGGTAATACCAATCGCGGCAAGCATGCCTTTAATTACTCCCGAAGGCAAATAATTCGCAACAATTCCCGCCCTAAGTAGAGCGAAAATCAATTGGAAAAATCCTGCTAAAACCAGTGCTAATAGGAATGCGTTAAAAGAGCCTAATAAAGATATGGAAGAAATAACGACTGTTATTAATCCCGCTGCTGGGCCAGAAACCCCAAGTCGGGAATTACTTATAAGACCAACAACTACTCCACCAATGATTCCAGCAATCAACCCCGAAATAGGAATAGGGTTAAACCCTTCAACCGTTGTTGAGGCCAATCCGATACCCAGACATAAGGGAAGTGCAACAAAAAATACAACAATGCTAGCAGGGAGATCGTCTCTCCATGAGTTAAATGGGTTTTTCACAAGATATTATTTCGATTCAATTAATAAATAAGACAATGAACGGTCGTTCAGCTTATTTCGGGAGGATGATCAATCGAGAACAATAAATCAGATTGTGTAAAAGAAAGGGGTCTCCAAGTGGAATGTTTCAGCGCTTTTGAACTCAAATGATGTATAGAAAGAGCCAGGATAATGGGTGAATATCCCATCATAACTTCTTCCTCAAAATCCTCTGAATCACTAGAATCATCATCGGCATCACTCCATTCTATGGAGGATTTTTTACTCATATTGTAGGTGACACCTAATTGCCCAATAAAGGCAAATAAGAAACAATAGAGTAAAATGCGATGTATCTTCACTTAGATTAAATTACATTAAGTTTTTTTCCAACCTTAATGAATGCAGCAATTGCTTTATCCAAATCTTCACGGGTATGGGCCGCGGAAATTTGCGTTCTAATACGAGCCTGTCCTTTCGCAACCACTGGGTAAAAGAACCCGATGGCATAGACTCCTTCATTCAACAGTTCATTTGCAAATTGCTGAGACAATGCGGCATCATATAACATAATCGGAACAATCGGGGAATCACCTGGTTTAATATCAAATCCAGCGGCAAGTATGTGCTTTTTAAAATACAAGGTGTTTTCTTCTAGGCGGTCACGCAAGGACGTTGTACTGCTTAATAAATCAAATACTTTTATGCTTGCACCAACAATGGAAGGCGCAAGTGAATTTGAAAACAAGTACGGTCTAGAACGCTGACGTAACATTTCAATAATTTCTTTTTTTCCCGTAGTATATCCTCCCATAGCGCCACCTAATGCTTTACCCAAGGTGCCGGTAACGATATCCACCTGATGTTGAACACCGAAATGCTCTGGTACACCACGACCTGTTTTACCAATAAATCCTGCCGAGTGGCATTCATCGGTCATTACAAGGGCATCATATTTTTCAGCTAGAGCGCAAATTTCATCCATTTTAGCTAAATCCCCATCCATAGAAAACACACCGTCAGTTACAATAATTCGAAACCGTTGGGCTTGAGCTTTTTTTAACTGCTCTTCAAGGTCTTCCATGTTGGAATGCCGATACCGGTAACGCTGCGCCTTGCAAAGTCGAACACCATCAATAATAGAAGCATGATTTAACTCATCGCTAATAATTGCATCTTCTTCTGAAAACAAGGGTTCAAAAACTCCTCCATTGGCATCAAAAGCTGCAGCATATAAAATGGTGTCTTCTGTGCCATAAAATTCTGCAATTTTTCGCTCCAGGGTTTTGTGTATGTCTTGGGTGCCACATATAAATCGTACGGATGACATTCCAAATCCATGGGTGTCTAGGGCATCTTTCGCGGCTTGTATTACTTCTGGATGAGATGAAAGTCCGAGGTAATTATTAGCACACATGATCACGACATCTTCTCCGGTACTTACATGAACATTAGCACCTTGAGGCGTCGTTATAATACGCTCCCGCTTGAGTAATCCGTTTTCTTCGATGCTTGTCAGTTCTGTCGATAAATGCTGTTGTATCTTTCCGTACATGATTATTTTTTTGAATATTTCCGCATGCGCTTTTCTAATACTTGCGTTAAAAGATGCGCTTCTTTCTTAGTTAATTTCTTTCCGAATTTAATCATTTTGCCATAGTAATCGAAAAAGAACCGCTCACCACCATTAACCCATGGTGAAGATTCCCATACCGATTGAAATGATCTTTCTTCAGGTATGTCATATGCAAGGTCTTTTATGTTCTCAAAATAATAAGGAACACTTTTACCGTAGGTCCGAACAGACCGTTTAATGTGCATACCGATTTCATCAATTTTTATTAATTCTTGACCCCAAATCAACCATAGAAATGAACGCCCAACGCGTGTGGCATAATATGCCCAAAAACTTAAGAACACCCAAAGAATAATTTGCTCTTGTTGTGTTAACTTCATTGTATTAATTGCCCACCCAGTAGTTATGCCTATGGTAAGCCACATACCCAACCAAGCACCCATTAACGCAATTACCCAAGGTTGTTTCTTGGGTAGAATTACAATCGTGGTCTTGGTTTCATGATCAATAAAACTAATTCGCTCACTAATTATCGTCATCGATTATCGTTGGAGTTGCAAAGGTAACACTCCGTTTTGAATTCGAATCAAATAAAGTCCATTCGCTGCATGCTTGATGTCCATTTCATGCACATTTGATTCAATGGTAACCCGCATGATTTCACGACCTTGTAAATCAATTATGGATAGTCCTTGAGTAACAAAATCAGCCAGCCCTGTTATAGTAACTTTACCAGCAGTAGGATTTGGATACGCGGTAATTCCCATAGCCCCTAAATCCTCCAAACCAAGAACAGTTAATTCTTGAATTAGGGTATCTAACTCACCACAGGCATTTGTCGCAATTAGCATCACGGCGTATGTACCTGGTGTGGTATACACATGCGATGGTTGGGCTTGAGTTGAGGTAGTTCCATCCCCGAAATTCCACTCATATCCATTGGCGTTTTGAGAGGTATTCGTCAAGGTAAGTTGACCACCATTCAAGGTGAACGTAAACCCAGCGATAGGCTGAGCTCCAAGATTGATATTAAGCGATGACGGAGCACTTGAACCACATGAATTACCTGCGGTCACAGAGAGTACACCCGGTGTATTGTCGAAAGTTAATGCAATCGAGTTGGTTGTACTCATCCCCAACCATGTTGCCGGGAACGTCCAATTATAGTAGGCAGAAGGATCATTCGTTACGGAATATGACTCCATTGCATTTGGACAAGGTGATGCATTACCTAGAATTGTACTTGGCGTAGCGGGCAAGGTCTCCACCGTAATGTACGCAGTATCCTGAAAACTACTTAAGTTGGTACCGTCGCTTACCGTGAGCGAAACAGGATAGGTTCCCGGTTGAGTATAGGTAACCACCGGATTGGCAATCGTTGAAGTGGATGGGTTTCCGCCAGGGAAACTCCAGTTCCATGAATTTATAACCCCACCTGTGGTTTGATCTGTAAATTGAACGGGGGTATTCACACATACGGTTGAAGGATTTCCATTGAATTGAACTGCCAACGGACTTGAGAGGTTATTCCATTTCCACATGCCATTGGTCGTTGCGTTTGTATTAAACCATCCTGACCAACCGATAGATGGCGATAAAAATTCGCAGTATAAATGCTGTTGGTTATCAATCAGTGCCCATGTTAACCCGCCATCAAGCGAATACGAAGATCCCGATCCACCAGTCGCTGCTCCTGTCGTGAAGAGTGTATTGGTATTAACTATAGCACACAAGCCATTTGAGAAAATAGGTCCGGTAGTTGCTAATTGAATCCATGTGGCACCTGCGTTTGTTGATTTATATACTGCCCCGCCATTGGTGACTATATATCCAGTAGATGCAGATGAGAAAGAAAAATTGGCACTGATATTAGCCCCAGCAAAATCTAGAATGGGAGAGGTATAAACTGCCCATGTAGCGCCCTTATCTGTTGAATGAAAGATTCGGCCTTTATTCGTAGAAAACCATACACTATTTCCAACTACATCCAATTGGCGCGTATATCCAAATTCTCCGGAAAGAGGATTAGGAATGTTCGCACCTGAGACAAGTGTCCAATTGGTACCTCCGTTCGTAGTTCGATAAATTTCAAATTCTCCATTAATTGGGTCTCCCATACAAAATCCTTCGTTGGCATCCCAAAAATGAACCACATTGGTAAACGAACTGGCATTACTAAATGTTGCCGTAGTCTGTTTAGTCCATGTAGAACCGCCATTTGTTGTTTTCCAAATCCCACCAAGTTGACCTGCAGCGTTGGGATATGCAGCTAACCATGCGGTAGAAGAAGAAATTCCTTGAACCATTGAAATGCCTAATCCTGCATTCCCCACATTAATATTACCTGGAGTCCATGTGTTCCCGCCATCGGTAGTTTTGGTAAATTGTTGAACGTTGGCATTACCGCCACTTCCATCGTATGCCGTGCCCCAAACTACATTTTGATCTACAATAGAAATCCAATGTACTCCCCGATTGGCTGCAGAAAATCCAGAATTTTGTACAATCCAATTTCCATAGGGTGGTTCATTCACTGTAATGTATGCATTTTTTGTTTCAACATCTGACGTAACAGCATTGGAAACAGTAAGTGAAACGTTGTAAGTTCCCGAGGTAGTGTACGTTACGTAAGGTGGAGTCATTCCATTATATGAAGAAGGGGTTCCACCTGGAAAACTCCATTGATATGAGGTGATGTTATTTCCACCATTCGCGCAATTCTCATAAAACAACACGGAATCTCCTTCAAACAAGGTGGTTGGAATGGCGAAGAAATTTGCGGTTGGCGTACCAGGGGTTAATCCTTGTCCGGCACACTGCACTGCGGCGAGCGCATCTATGCGAGGACCCATGTTTTGATTAATATTCACGCCACTATTCAGTAAGCAGTTTAAGACTTGTGCTGGGGTAAGGGTTGGATTAACACTTAACATCAATCCCACCAAGCCTGCCGCAAATGGTGTTGCCATGGATGTACCTCCCATTTTAGCATAGGAATTACCTGAAGCGGAATACACGTTACTTAACAAGCCTCCGTTCGAGTAACCACCAGGGGCGGCAATATCAACAAAGGGCGTTGCCCCGTTATAATTTGAAAAGCTTGAGCGCTGGTCGTTAGCGTCTACAGAACCCACACAAATCACATTGTTGTATGCCCCTGGATAATGCAAGGTGGTGATATTACTATTTCCGGCCGCTGCTAAAAACACCACATTGGGGTATGCATTGATTAGGTTTTGAAATGCTTGTGATGGACTGGTCCCTCCAAACGACATGCTCACTACATGCGCCCCATTTTCACAAGCCCATTGCACCCCTGCATAGCCATACCAAACCGAACCCGAAGAAGTTGCGCTATTGGGTGTACACTTCACCCCAATTAATTCGACATTACCACCTAACCCTGCAATACCAACCCCGTTATTAATATCTGCTGTAGCGAGGCCCGCACAATGCGTCCCGTGCGACCAACCTTGATCTTGTGCATAATCTAAGGGTGGCGTAGCATTATTGTCATTATCTGCTACATCGTATTGTTTAAATGCGGTTAGATCTGAATGCGTTGAAAACACGGCATTATCTACGATCGCAACTTTCACTTGTGTTCGACCTTGTGTAATGTTCCATGCATTTTCGGAACCTACTAGGGTATGATACCATTTGTTAGTACCTGTATGACTTGGATCATTTGGGACAAAGCCTGTGGAATAAATTGGTTCCTTTTCGGCGTAAAGTACCTCAGCTACTTTCTGCAATTGATTTAAGTAGGAATTTATGTGCGTAACATCGGAAAAATAGATTCGATAAATATTCATCAAGGAAGGCTTCATCGTGAAATAAGAAGGCCGTTCCAATTTAGTTACCCCAGCATCTAAAAAAATCGCCTCCAAAAATGGATAGTTATGAAAATCTTCCTCGAGATTGAATTGATTCTTATCCCCTTGTTTTTGATGAAGATGATTTGGTTGAATCTCACCTTTTAATTGAAACATGAGTACTCCGGGATGAAAATCTTGAGCCAGTGTAGTAACGGAAAAGCTGAAAAATAAGCTGAAAAATAGAAGAAATCTCATAGTATAGGTTTTTTATAAAGATAAAGAAAATCAATTTAGAAGCAAACAAAAAACCCCGACCTAGGCCGGGGTTTTAAATAACATGCTATTTGATTAATAGTTCCAAAGATCTGTTTCCCATGTTCTCATGGTTTCTTTGATTTTTTCTGCTTCATACAACGCATCTACACCGTATCGATAATCTTCAATCTCACGATCAAATTGATCAGAGGCACGGTAAATAGTTGCTGTAAACATACGCTTCCAAAAGAAATCATCAAAAGACATCCATTGTGCATCACTTTGGTTATTATACACGTAGTAATTTACCATCACGTTACGAAGTTGAGGAAAATACAACCAAAACATTTCTAGCTCAACCACATTGTTTAGTGAAGAAATAGGTTTTGATGTAGTAAAAGAGTTATCAAATTTCTTAACTATTAACTCACCTCTTTTAGAAGGTCTTGTATCATCAATTGAAAAACGAGCTACAGGAGCAATAGATATGATACGCTTATCAAGCATCGAACGTTCCTTATCAAAAAACCAATCTTCCTTTATATTGTATGCTGTTATCATATCAGATGTTAAGAAATAGGTTTTAGATGGTAATTCTAGTGTTGTATCACGACCGGTTTTCTTCGCCAACACCATAGCTTCATCCCAAGATTTCCTTAATTGTTTTCCCATATTACTTACCACATCTGTAATACCTGGTTCCCATTGTGTAGATGTACCGATATTTACATCTGTTTTTTTATAATTATCAACCCAATCTTCAAATGTTGCTAATGTCACATTAGTTCTTAATGGAGTATTTTCATCTCCTTGAAAGGAGAACAACCAGGTTTTACCAGGGGTTGTGGTTCCTAAACGTTTATCAATCTCAGTTTTGTAAGCGGAACTTGAATAGTATGGTATTTTAGAATTGCTTCGCTGTAATAAATACTTCAAACTATATCCATCCTCCTTTGCAAAATTAAAATCTAGTGAGTCAGATACTAAATACATAGATAAATCCCCTGAAAACATATGCTGCATTATTACAGTCCAAAGAGAGAGTCTCTCCTGATGTCTAACCCAATCTTTATTGCGCATTAATTCTTCAATAGAGGCTGGTGGATAATCAGTAAAATTCTCTAAAAATTTATCATATGGATAAAACAATGGATGATTTGCTTTTTCGCGAGAATCTATTCTAGAAAATATTCGTTTCGACCAAACATAGTCAGCTAATCTCACATGCTCATATTCAATTTTAGATCGAACAGGTAATTCATCTTTTACAACAACACCATCAATAACACCTTCATTGGGAGCAGGGGTATTCACTGGACCCTTTAAAATTAAATTTGGGTCATTTCCACCTTGTGCTTTAACAAAGCTGATAGATAGAATTAACGTTGCTAAGATATAATACCTAATCATGATTTAAATTATTGAATTGTTATACTATGTGGTAATATCCATGTTTTTTTAACCCCTACACCGGTAACATATACCTCCATACCAACTGAATTCCCTGAAGAGTAAGCACGCAAAGCTACGGCAGGAATAGAATTACCATTATAAAACACACCATTGATACGCACTTTATCAACTCGAGCTGAAACTCCCGCAATATTAGAAGATAAGAAATCGGCTGTAACTCTACCTCCTGTTTTTGCCATTCTAATTGGTGTAACATCAGGTTTAGGGAAAGGTTTAATCTTAACATCTTGAGAGAAGCTAACCGATTTGTCATCTTTGGTCTTACCGGTAACCGTGATCTTAGCTTTACCAGAACCAAGAGATACATTTGCAATATAATATTGACCCTGTTTAGGACAAGGCCTACCATTTACACTGACACTCATGGACTTAATATTCGATCCTCCAGCATTTGCTGTGATTTTGTTCGGCCATCCATCATATAAAGCAGCTGCATCGGGTAAACCAATCGAACCACCACCTTTTTGTGCGATAAACACTTTGGTGGTATAGTCTTTCCACTTTACTGTACCCATTTTATTCGCGATTCCTACGGAACCTTTGATCTGCATTTCGTTGGACCCTGAAGCAGTCATTTCAAGTGTAGCAACACCATCTTTAACTCCTTTCAAGGTACCTTGTCCTGGCTTAACTTTTGGTTCTTTATCAGAATCAAATGCTGCCATCCACACAGCCACTTCAAATTTATCACCTGATTCAACAACGGCCACCGATGGATAAGCCATTGCCATAATCGTGTTAAACGAATACTCACCGGTAGAAATTCTACTTTTGATCATACCAACTGCCTTAGTACGTGCTGCCAATACCTCATACTGTAAGGTAGAAAGCGAAGCAATTGCTGCAATCATCGGTGAATGATAGAAAGTACGACCCAACCAATGTACATTTTTTTGAATGTCACCATCATGCCCGTAATCATCTAATTCATTCTTGGTTAATTCAGAATAAATAGTTACCAGTTCAGGTACATCTGCTGCGTTCGGTTTATTTCCTTTAGTAACAAGACTTGTAACATCTTTTTCCAAGGCTTTGTTATCAGCAAATTTATCTACAGCTCCTTTAAGCACTACGGAATAACCTTTACCTTCTACTTTGTATGTTCCACATATTTCAACTAATCTTTTTCTGTAGTTCTTATATGGTTCCCAAACTTTCTTCATTCCCACCCCAGCTTTGTCTATATTTTCCAATTCTTTAATACCAAGCTCACGCATTGGGGTATCGAATTCATCTTTTGACTGAAGGGCTGTTAAATTTAACTTAGACGGTCGTAACGGATCGTTGTTACTGTACTTTACCCAAAGAATTGCATCCTTATCATTGTCTTTTGCAGTAGGATTCAATTCTCCTAACTTTTCTAACAACAATAGTTTCGCATCATCGATATTTTTTATGACCACCTGGGTCTCTTTATCGATATCTGCAATTGTCTTAAGAGCAATCTCGATTTTCTTGCGCTTTGCTGCTTCTTCTTCTCCTTTTGATGAAGCCAACTCCTGACTTAAATCAGTTTTAAGCTCATTACCACGGTCAAGCTGTGTCAATGCACCTTTTTGAATGTTCGCTTCAATCGCTACAAAGGCATCCAAGATTTGTTTTGATACGTTCAAGGCCAAGAGCGCCGTGAGTACGATGTACATCATCGAAATCATCTTCTGCCTTGGGGTTTCCTTACCTCCTCCCATTATTTCTTACTTTTTAAATGTTATTACTTATTTCTAGAAAAATGGTTTCTTATGAACGCATTGCTTTTAACATGTTACCGTATACGTTGTTCAAATCTGTTAGGTTTTGAGCAAGTACCGCCATGTTCTCACGATACAATTTCGTATCCTCCACTGAAGCAGAAAGATTTTGCATCATGTCTGCCACTTGTTTTTGGAATCCTTGAGTAGCCTCTAAATGAGCTGAAGAACCTTGTAACTGTAATTCATATACATTGTTCAATGCAGAAAGATTCTTAGAAACTTTTTGCATTTGCTCTCCGAATGATTCACCTGCCTCTGTATTTGATGTTAATCCAGCAATTGAGGTAGACGCACGTTGATATGCATCTGAAAGGCTTGACATTTTCTTAGAAGCATCTTCTAGTGAAGCAACATATGAATCTGTAGCTGAAGCTGCAGATGAAACGCTTTTCAATTGCTCCGCATTGTGACTTAAATCACGCATAGCATTTCCAAGACGGTCTAATAAGGCTTGATCAATTTTAGCTTTTTCCATTAACTCAGCCACTTTTTCAGTAGCACCTGCACCACCTCCAGAACCACCTGCATTCACAGCCACTGGGCTCGTTAACAGGTTGCGAACCGTTCCGTCGTTTTCTTGAGCAACCGTTGCACGGTCTTCAACCGGTACTAAGTACGGATAATAAATAGACCAATCCGGCTCAGCATGGGTTAATTGAAATGAACTTAAGGTAAATAACACCGCCTCTGTACCTAAACCTGCAATCAACATCTCGTTACAACCTGGCCAGTGCATGATTTTAAATAAGGCTCCGATAATTACTACCGCCGCACCCAAACCAAAGGCAAAGCCCATTACTGTTCTACCTTTTGGTCTAGCCATCCAAATTCCAACTTTATTCCCTTTAGCACTCATAATTTTTGTTTTTAATTGTTAAACTTTGATTTATTTATTTGTTACAGATTTTACTTTAATTGAATATCCATTTGGATTTCTTCGCCATTTTCAGCATCAATATCCTTGCCTCCACGACCTAAATGTGTCATTACATTTCGGAAACCAATGTAGCATTTTGCGGTATCTTGGTACTCGAAGGTACGGGTAGAGTTTTGTAAATAATATCCTATATCTTTCCATGATCCCCCACGAATCACTTTTCGTTTTTTCACTGGATGATCATCATCTTTTGCATCGTATGCATATTCAGAGTTCATGTCATGCGTGAATTCATAGGCAGATTCATCGAATGCCGTATTACACCATTCCGCGACGTTACCCGCCATACAATACAACCCGAATGCATTTGGATTGTATGAATAAACTTTCACCGTATGGAATCCACCGTCTTCAAAGTAACGACCACGCATTGGCTTGAAGTTGGCAAGGAAACACCCGTTTGCATTTCTGATATACGGACCACCCCAAGGATACTGAGATAATTCCAAATCACCACGTGCAGCGCGCTCCCATTCTACCTCAGAAGGCAAACGGAAATCATTCACATACAAATCACCGTTAGCAAGCAACCAGCTGTGATACAATTGAGTACGCCAAACCGAAAAGGCTTTAGCTTGACACCATGTAACACCTACTACAGGATAATTATCGTATGCGGTATGCCAGAAATAGTTTTCAGCCATTGGATCATGGTATGCGTACGTGTAGTCGCGAACCCAACAAAGCGTGTCTGGATATACGTTAATACGCTCTTTGATAATATAACGGCTACGGTCTGCATGCCCACGAATGGCATTATGTTGACCTTTGCTATTACTAAATCCTAAATCTAAATCCTGTCCAGGATTATTAAATAAGTTGTTATTGGTTTGAGGACCAGTTTCTTCTTTCAATTGCAACGAACCATTGTCTGTTTTCGGCAACAACTGATTCTTTAACGAATCAGATAATTTTCCTTGCATTTCATCAACTGGAACAGAAGTTCCATCATACCAAACTACGTCATTGTCCTTATTATCAACCGTAAGTGTAGCACGGTGCATTCCATTTGATTTATCATCTTTAGAAAGTGGATTTCTACGTTCTTGGGGCTGCATTGCATTAATTGATTTATCGTACGAATTTTCTGCAGTTTTTACCTTACCGCGCTTCGCCGCCTCTTTGTAATCAATCCACATGTAATCATAAAACAACAAACGCGTATCGATTTGTTTGTTTTTAAAGTACTGCTCTTCTTCAGAGTAATACATGTCAGACAACAATAAAACCGTCTCTGGATCGGAATAATCTAACGGAGTTTCCCAATTCAGGGTAAAATACTTCCGGTTTTCTTTACGACCTCCATTAGCCGTAACAGCTTCCATGGCTTCTGGATCCGTTGTCATTTTATTTTTCGCATCATTGTCATCGAACGTGATTCCACCTTTCTTACCTGAAGGTTTTTTCCCACCAGCTTGTGTTTGGATAGGCGCAGATATCACCCCCATAATAGCAGATATTTCATCCGGGTTCAATGTTACATCTATGTCTTCATATCGATTCGCGGGAACATTACCTGCATTTTTGAAGAATTTTGTTACCACACCTGGGGCACCACCTTTCTTGCTTCCTTTATTCCCTTTACCACCTGGTTTGTCTGCACCATTGTAGCCCATTAATAACAAGTACGCGCGATCAAGGTCTAAGGCATCTTCACCTTCTAAAAACGGCTCAAAGGGATTATTCGCCCCTTGTACATCTGATCCAGTCTGAATAACCGTACGGTATGGTTCTTTGAAGAAATCATCTGGTACATTTACCCATTCCTCGGCATCATCTCCCGATTGTCTCATGTACAATTTCTCACGCGCGATGGAATCTCTAACCCAATTCACAAACTGACGGTATTCGTTGTTTGTAATCTCAGAGGCATCCATATAAAACGCCTGCACAGAAACCGTACGGTTTCTTGTGGTGTGCAATCCCATAATGTCTTTATCGTTTTGTCCGGCTTGATATGCCCCAGAAGGGATATATACCATTCCGTAAGGCACCTTACCTGGACCTAAGATGTCCGGATAGAAGGTGTCACGTCCTTTAACTCCCACAAGATTTCCATCTACCGGGTCACATGACGCGAAGAACAAACCTGCTAATACAAAAACAAAAATTCTTTTCATTTTATCCTTTTTTTGGTTCTATACATTTCCAAACAAAACTTGCTACAGGTTATTTGAGTTCGGGTATAACGTTAGAACAATCAAAATGGTTACATATTCAATTAATTACCTAACCACCGTGGATGCGTAGAATACGTCTTTGGTGGATTTTTTAAATAATAACAATATCGCACGAAGAACTCATGAGATCCACGTGAAATGCTTGACAATTTATTCAGGGTGATGTCATACGAATACCCGCATGTGAAATTCTTAAAGGCATTATATCCCAACATAATTCCAAGTGCATCCGAAGTTCGGTATGTCAATCCAGCATATCCCATCTCAACACCGTCTTTCTTAATAAAGTATCGAGAGTTTAAGTCAACAGAGAACTTCACCAAATCCGTACGCATCATCATATTAAAATCCAAGGCTCCTGGCCCGATATTTGACATTTTATACCCTCCCATGATGTAATAGTGACGTGCAGTTGAATAACCCGCTGGATCCAAACCAAAGGTTGAGGTACTTAAAATTTCTGATTCACTTAAATGCGTAGAAGAAAGTCCAGCGTAATAATTTCTTCCTTTTAAGTACAAGCCAAAATTTAAATCCAAATTAATTGCACTAAAATCATTACCTGGCAACGAAGGGTCATTTAATGTTTGAGGTGGAATCCACGCTGGATTCATCGCGTACGACATCATACCCACGCCAATTCCGGCACCAAGTACACCTATATTTCCAAGGTTTATCGGGTATGAATAATTTAATAACAAATTGTTTTGACGAGAAAAACCAATAGCATCATGATAGAAACTAAGACCAAGGCCACCTGGAAAAAATCGGTTCATGTTTGCAGCAACATTCAACACGGCTGAATTCGGAGCACCATTTACTTTATCCCACTGATTTCTATATATACTGGTAGCACAAATACCTTCATCCAATCCAGTCTCTCCCGGATTCACAGACATACGATCGTACATAAAGTGCGTTAGCAACTTATCTTGTTGTGCAAATGTGTAGCTAATCGCCAAACAAAAAAGCACTGATAAAATGTTGAATCTCAATGACATACTTATTTAACTTGCGGTTTAGGTTACAATTTAAGCCCTGCAATTAGGGCCTAAAATGCATGCTAAGTTAGCGAAAAAATTGAAAATCAAAAAAAATGTAAAAATTAATACGATTTACCCCAGTTTTTGATAGGTGCGCCACCACAAATCAGGCAATTCATTATTCATTGCATTTTCATAATCTTGCTGGTTGCATGGGACCAAATGGTGACGTTCAAATTTAACATGTTCAGACGGTGGATAAGGCACCTCTAACCACCAGCGATCGGATTTGTTACTCTTATAAAAAACTAACTCTTCGAATTCGTTATCCATTACTACGGTAAACCGCATGTATTCTTTTTTACTCCCAATTGGGAAATCACCTTTTCGTGATTCTATCCCATCGATTAAATACCATAAAACATGTGCAGCGATGGCCGCATCTTGTCCGTGCGTGTGACTTGGATTAAAAATACCGAAGCATGAAAGTTTATCCGAAATACCGCTATACTTAGCGATTTGACAAAATTGTTCTACAGTAAAGCCATTGGGATTACCTGCATCAATCATCCGTTCTGATGCTTTGAGCGCTTCTAGGTTCATACCTATGATGTCCGAATTTCGTAAGATTGGTTCAGCAACTTTAAAATCCGTATTGAACGCCCCCAAACGACACACATCAAAATAGAGTTTATCGTATAAATCGAGATTCAATGGGCTGTTTCGATTGGGCTGTAATCCAATGGTTGCATGATTAAATAAATAGCAAGGCCTTCTCAGTAAAAGACTACTAAGGTATCCATCGCTTGAAATGTCTTCATCTGGTTTACCCAAGGAAATCCGATCATCAATTGCGCAGATATTAATTAATTGTTCGGTAACCTCATAGCCTACGGAAATTGCGTGTAATAAATCCATAGAACCACCAATCAATAGGGGGATGCAATTATTCTTTATGAGTTCCGCAACCACAGTTTGCACTGCGAAATAGGTGTCTTCAGGTGTTGCCCCCGGATTCATATCCCCTAAATCGTATAATTTCATATTCCAGTCTTGACCTGGAAATAAGGAATAAGCAGTTGAACGAAAATCTAACATGGGTTGATTTTCCTCTCCCCGACCCCGGTATTCATTTACATGAAAAACACAAATGGAATTACGTTCTATTTCTTCTGAAGATTCGGGAGAAAAATGAATATGATGATATAAGGCTCCTTCAGGAGCATGTATGGAAGCAGCAGGTTGAAAAAACAAGGTAAGGTCCAACATGGTAAAAAAGAAACAAAGTTATCTTCATTCTCAGGGTAAGAACAGACGATGTTGAATTTTAATCCATAGAGCAACGTGAATAACTCACGAATTTAATACCGAACGAATATCTGGTTTAAAATACAACTCCGATTTTAACACCTTACCATCTTCACGATAGATTGGATTCCCATCGGCATCCAGTTTACTCATGTTCGAGCGTTGAATCTCAAGGAAGACCTCTTCAATCTTATGTTGAAGTCCGTGCCGCAACAAGGTACCGCAAAGGATATATAATTGATCCCCCAATGCATCTGCAATTTCAACCATGTCACCGTGTTTAGTGGCTTCTAAGTATTCCTCGTTTTCTTCTTTCATTAACTCAAACCTCAAGCGCGATCCAGCTTCATCTAAGAGGGTTGGCGATTGATTATTCTCTATGCCAAATGCTGAATGAAAAGTAGCTACATGTTCTATTATCTCTTTAAATTCCATGATTAACTGTTTAATAATTGACGTAACGCGTTATCCACCTTTTGAGCATTGGGTAAAATGGCTGCCTCTAACCCTGAATTCAATGGAATGGCGGGCGTATCCACCGAACCCACCAGAGCAATAGGAGCATCTAGGGCTTGAAAACAATGTTGTTGAATTCTCCCTAACAAACTCAATCCGAAGGTGCACTCGGTAGACTCTTCGGTAACAATCATTATTTTTCCATGACGTTGGGCCAAGGAATACATTGATTCTTCATCGATTGGATTCAACGAGCGAAGGTCAAGGATTTCAACCTGTTGGGCATATTCTTTACACGCTTCTAGTGTCCAATACACTCCTCGTCCGTATGTAATCACCCCCACGGATTCACCGCTATTAATGAGATCCATACTTGCCTCTTGCACGACACGAGCCTTACCAATTGGAATTACATAATCCTCATCTGGCTCAATAGACATTGCTCCTTCCGTACCCGTGATTTTTGACCAATATAATCCTTTATGCTCTAGAATCACTACCGGGTTCGGGTCATAATAGGCGGCTTTCATTAGGCCCTTTAAATCAGCCCCAGTGGATGGGTAAATCACTTTTATTCCACGAATATTCACCAGAACAGATTCAACGCTGGAAGAATGATAAGGTCCACCTGAACCATAGGCTCCAATAGGCACTCTGATCACGGCGCTTACAGGCCACTTTCCATTGGATAAATAATAACTGCGAGAAACTTCCGTAAACAGCTGATTTAGGCCTGGCCAGATGTAGTCCGCAAACTGAACTTCAACCATTGGTTTCAACCCAACGGCAGACATGCCTACCGTAGAGCCAATAATGAAGGCCTCTTGTATCGGGGTATTAAATACGCGGTGATCACCGAACTGCTCGGCCAAGGTGGCAGCTTCGCGAAATACCCCCCCTAGCCTACGCCCAACATCCTGCCCGTACAATAAAGCCTCTGGATTTGTTTGCATGATTTCACGAACGGCAAACAACGCTGAATCGACCATTACCGTTTTCTTTTTGCCTTGAGGTTCACGAACGCCTTGTTCTTCCGTTATTGGAGTAGGAGCAAAAATGAACTCCTGAACGGTAGTTGGATCTGGGTCTTCAGCCGCTAATGCTGCTGCATAGGCTTCCTCAACTTTTTTACGCGAATCAGTTTCCGCTAAAATCAAGTCTGCCAAGCCAAGTCCTGCTGCTTCGCAGGCCTTTTTAAGTTTAGGAAAAGGATCTTGCAAGGCTGCTTCTTCTAAATCATCGCGATACCATTCTTTTCTTACTCCCGATGTATGATGCCCGAGCAAAGGCACCTTTGCATGAAAAACAAAGGGTCTACGTTCAGTGCGAATAATTTGTATGATCCGATTTAATTCGTTGTAACAGGTTTGAAAATCTGAACCATCAACGGAAACCACTTCCATACCTTTTAATCCGGAGGTATATTCCGCAATATTTTGCGCCCTTGTTTCTGCGGCATTAGCAGAGATATCCCACCCATTGTCCTGCACAAAAAAGATGATTGGAAGCTGTTTTAGTGTGGCCATTTGTAAGGCCTCTGAGACTTCTCCTTCGGTGCATGATGCATCGCCAAGCGAACACACAACCACACCACCCGCATCTGATTCAGTCAGCAAGTTCATTTTTTCCTTGTATTGCAAGCCTAAGGCTATGCCTGTGGTTGGAATCGCTTGCATTCCTGTGGCGGAAGATTGATGAATTATTTTAGGTTTATCGCTGTCCTTGAGGGATGGGTGCGAATAGTAGGTTCTTCCCCCTGAAAACGGATCAGTTTTTTTTGCGAATACTTGTAGAAAAAGAGATTCTGGAGACATACCAATACTCAACAAGATACTATCATCTCTATAGTAAGGCGAAACCCAATCCCTTGGTTCTAATTGCAATCCTAGCGCGATTTGAACGGCTTCATGGCCACGCGAAGTTGCATGCACATACTTGGCTGTTATTTCCTTATTTGCTTCTAATAGTTCCGAAATGTGTTTTGCATCACACATCACGGAATAGGCTTTCAAAAGTATGTCTTTATTCATAAATCAATTCTACGCAAATATACAACGGATTAATGAAGTCAGCTAACCGCTGGGCGCATAAGTTTAAGCGAAAGTTCATCCGTGTTCATCGTAACTTGCGCACCAATAGGGACTGTCCATTTGTCCTTAACATGACCGATTGGAGCCCCCCAAATTACGGGGAAGGAATACCCTTTTAATTGATGACGAACAACTTCTTCCAAGGTAAAGGATTCTAGGGGTTTCTCCGCATTGCAATCATTGAATTGACCAAAAACGACGCCCGAAATCTCATCAAAGACACCCGCTAAACGGAGTGAATTGAGCATTCGATCGATGCGATAGGGTTCTTCATGTGTTTCTTCCAAGAAAAGAATTTTCCCAGAACATGACGGCCAATACGGAGTCCCTAACAAGGAACAAAACACCGTCAAATTCCCGCCTATGAGCGCACCCGTGGCTTCACCGCATTGCCAAGCACTAAATAATTGCAGTTGGGGTAACTCAGGTTTCTGAAAAGAAACACCGCCACGGCAGACAATATCTTGAAAAGAATTTAGTGAAAATTTTTCCCAACTCGAATTCCCTACCGGTCCATGAAATGTAATTAATCCTGTTTTTTGGTAGATTGCATTTAACAAACTCGTCATATCGCTAAACCCAAGAATAATTTTTGGATTTTTTTTAAGCTGTTCATAGTCTATTTTATCGAGTACTCTACCGCAACCCCAGCCACCTTTTACAAAAAGTATGGCTTTGATCAAGGGATTTGAAACAAAGTCATTAAACTCATTGGCTCGGTCTTCATCTGAACCAGCAAGATAACCAAAGGTTTTATTAACGGTCTGCCCTATGCTAACAACAAATCCTTGATTCTCAATAATTTCTTTGAATCCGCTTACTATTTTTGGATCCCTGAGTGCGCCAGCCATTCCCATAATTGCAATGGCATCCCCCTTCATCAACCGTGCAGGATAAGTTGGTGTGCCTTGTTCATTTAACAGCCCCCCTATTAAAGGTTGAGCACCATGAAAGGGAGGAAGGATTGATAATGCGGATAAAGCCAACCCAGATTTTATAAATTTTCTACGCGGGGAGTTACTCATAATCAAAAATACCAAAACAATGGTTTTGTTCGAATCATGAAATAACTTCTACCTGATAATTTAACCCGACGTCTAAAGACCGGAGCCCTAGTTTATAATTAAGTCCAATGTTAAAAGTTAAAAATTAAACCGCCGGAAACGGGAGTTAATTCGGGGCCTTTTTCTGCTCGAAACACATTGGTTAAGCCATATTGAACAAAAATACCTACGTTACCGTAGCCGATTTGTGCATACGCATTAGCAGCTAATGAGTTGAAATTAAAATCATCCTTTGTTTTTGCTTTAACAGGTTTTCCATCCTCCTCCCATTTGGTTTTCCAACTGGATGCGATTCGAACGCCACCAACTACACCTAGGCTTAGATGCCAATTCTTTGACTCATCTTTATTCGAATTAAATTCAAGAAGCAATGGAATCTGAAGATACGTTGAGCGCAGAACATTTTTGTTATAATTAACCGTGATATTATTTACTGCATAAATTGAATCGGCATTCGAAGTAATGTCAACGTTCTTTTCAAGTCCATAACGATTCCATTGAAATCCGAGGCCAGTAGTAACACCTACGTATTCTTTGTATATGGGAAACCTTTTCTCCCACACATTAAATTGAAAATTCAAGCTTTTAGCGTAGTCGAGAACTAAAAAAGGTGCATCAGATTCGGAAGCAAACTGATCGTTGGAATTCATAAAACTATTCAATCCGATACCAAATCCTGCCCAAGACGCATGTTCTCCGCCATAAATAACCCCTTCTGAATCCCCGTTCATGTTATTATCACCCCAATCGTCATCGTTTTGTCTTTCTCGATCAGTTACGTCTTCATCAATAATTATTTTTCGGTTGTCTTTCCCACCACTTATCTCTTTTTCTATCACTACAATGCGTTTATTTCCCATTTTAACGCGCATGGTATCAGCAGGTTCTTCCATAAGAAGTACCGAAGGGTCCATACCATTAAAAACTGAATCGATGAATACTTCAACGCGCATATCCTTTTGCCCACTTCTGATTTCGGAACCAATCCCGTAGATTGATTTCATGTTGATTTCTATTAGGGAATCCATGGATTCTGTATCGGTTGACAAAATTGTTGTGTCCGTATTATTGATGATAATGATTTTTCGTGACTCATGGATTTGACCAAAAGCAAGCGATGATATGCTAAGAAATAAAAGTAAGATGCGATTCATACGTAGTTAATTTATTGGTTTGACGGCAGCATGGATAAAAAGTTACTGTTTTTGTTTTTTTTATTCCATTCGAAAATAAAGGGGCCTAATTTAACTTGGGAGATTGAGCGGTCCTCATGTCGTTTATATTTGATACCGATTGACTGATTAAACCATTTGGTTTCGCGCTCCAACACCAGGGCATTGTCTTCTCGATCGAATATTCGTTCAATTAAACGTTCTTTTATCCAGGAGCGAAAGGTTTTCTCATTATTCTTAGGTGCTTCTATTTGAGTTAATTCATCAATTGGCCTTTCTAAAGAATCGATAGGTAACTGGGTGTTACTAAGTATAGGTACGATCTCTTCCTTTGTGTACTCATCCGGATGTAACATACAGTCCCTGCTTGAAGAAATAACAATTCCTTTGATCCGCTTTGGCACCGATAATTCATGAGTGTCTTCAGGCGTTTTAGTCGTTGAGGAATTATCCGGTTGAGCTGTTTGAGCTTGGTAGATTGTTTTTGTTTTTTCTTTGACCTTACTTGTAGGTTTACTTGCACCGAGCTCATTGGATTTAAATGGAAAGAGGAACAAAATCAACCCAATAAATACGGCAGCCGCAGCGATGGAAGCGGTAAGCCACCATCGTGTAGGTTGCGACTTGTACAACAACTTTTTTTCAAGAAACACATTCTGCTCAGGTTCAAGATAGGTAGTTGAAATTTCGGTGTACATAGCTTGCCATGCCAAGTTAGACTTGACTTGCTGTTCAACCCATTGCGCACCTGAATTATCCAACAATCCCTCTTTGTAGGAAAAGAGTAAATCTTGCTTTGGATCATTTAAAATCGACTCATGCGCAGGAAATCTTATAAAATCTTTAGTTTGCAGAAAAGTTTCGCTAGGCATAAGGGTAGTTAAATCCTCAGGGACATCAATGTTATTAATTAGGCAAAATGCTAAAAACTCATGTTTTGACTCTTCAGACAAGGTACCATCCATTAAATCAATGAACCAAACTTCTATCGGGATATTCTGGTAAGTCATACGATTAATTCCGGATTAACTAATATACTACGCAATTTTTGTCGAGCTCTAAAGATGTAGACTTTCACTTGTTGTTCCGAAAGGTTGGTGATGGCCCCAATTTCATCATAACTATATCCTTCATAATCCCTCAACATTATTACATGGCGTTGAATTTCAGGTAATTGTAAAACGGCTTGTTCTAAGGTTTCTTTTAAATCAATGGATTCAGAAACCACGATTGATTCTTGTGATGGAAGTTGTTCGCGAAACGTAGCGGATAATTTTGCTTTTCGGGCTCGATCAATGAGTGCATTGCTAACGATTTGAAACAAATATGCTTTGGCTTTACTTGTGTCAATTTGATCTTTTTTAACCCAAAGTTTTTCAAATGCATCCTGAACAATATCTTTGGCTTGTTCAGAATCCCGTGTATTCTTTAACGCGAACCGGTAGATTCCATCGGCAAAGCAATCAACCCATTCATTATACAACACACGACTCATTATTCAAAGGACGAACAAGTAAGCAAAAAGTTACTAGTACAATACTTTAATAGAGATGGACTTATCCGAAGTTAGATTCACCGAACATTCTTCAAAGGATGGAATGGATAGCACCGGTTTTTTGTTGTTAGAAAAGCCATATCCTTCCGTTGGTATGCCCAAGAAATTCTTGTCGCATTTATCATTGTTGTTTTCGTCGTGATAAATACAAACTCCGTATTTCTTTTCGGTTAAATTATAGAAGGTGCAGCTTACTTCACTTCCAGTGGTTTTCTTGCGGATTTTGCGACACGTGCCTCCCACCGCAGCATATTTTGAAGGGTCATCAAACAAGCCAAATTCAATAGTTCCTTTTGTTCCAACAATGCCAGTAACTTTGACAGTTAGGTTGAATTCTTTTCTTTTTTTTTCAATTGGACTAACCGACAAAAACAAAAAAGCCAACAATAAAAATCCTAAAAAACGCATATCAATCAGGTAATTCGGTTTTAAAAATTTTATCCCACCAAACAAATATGGAAGAATAGTTACCGTCCAAGAGGGAATGGTGATCGTCGTGATGTTTGGTTTTAGAAATCAGTGGGATTTTACTCAATATTGGTAGATTCAAATCGGAGTGCAAATGTATTTCACGCAAATTGCGAATAGCCCCAAAGATAAGTACGGTGAAAATAGAGATGGGTGAAATCAATCCCACAACTAAAAACCCAAGCACGGGTCCAATAAATCCGAGCATCCATTCTAGGGGGTGATTATAAAGATATTCCAGTGGGAATGGAGGACTTGCCCGGTGATGAATGGAGTGAATTTTACCTAAAAGGAATTTATTTACATGCATCAGGCGGTGATAAAAATAAAAGAATACATCCTCCACCAAGAAAATCCCAAGTACTTGCAGGGCCAGAATCCACCAAGAGGACCAGCTTGTTTCCAACCAAGGAAAAATCACATAGGACCCTACCTCAGCTAAAATCAGCAAGAGGGAGAAATTAAGTAAGTAAAGTGGCATGCGTTTCATGAAAATTCCTTTCTGATACTTTTTCTCTTGAATCCGGTATTTTTTAAACCAATCCGTGTAAAGAATAATTAAGGAATATACTAGGCCAAACAGGTTGTTTACCAGCAATAACCCGAGGATTAATAAACTAAAGGTTAAGGCATTCATCGGAGTGCAAACAGGTTATACATTTTTGAGTTTTCTAGTCCTTCCTCTTGTTCTACCACCTGACGTGTAAACCCATGACTACCCAGTAAGTGTTTTACTTGATCGAGCCTTCCGTCTTCATCATGCACTTCAATTACCATGGACTTAATTTTATCCCAATGTTCGTCACCGATTCCCATCAAGGTATCCCATTCAGCCCCTTCGCAATCAATCTTCATTAAATCAATGCGATCTAACTTATGGGTATTGATCACTTCAGCAATGGTAGTTAATTTACAAGTAACTGTATGTCTACCTTTAACCAAATAGTTGGCAATTAGCCCCGAAAACATGGTAGGAATCCATCGCATCCACCGCATGCTTTCCGGTGGATTCTTCATGGTGCTTTTTACTGCTTCTTTAAACGCACCGGGATTCTGATCCCACTGTTCAGGATGTGCGGTTGATAACGCTGGTGTATTGGGGAAATAGGTAAATGTGGCTTGGCCAATTGAGGCGGATACTCCCTCTTCGATTACTACCATTCTACCTTGACCATGAAGGCTTGCATTTGCTCGAAGCGCATCCGCAATTTCTGGAATGGGTTCAAAGCAAAACACCTTTACATCAGGCGCCTTTTGAAGCACTCTAACACCAAAAACTCCCACATTGGCGCCCACATCAAAAACAATGTCTCCAGGATTAATTTTAATTCCA
>Ga0102921_1000077_pt1 | contig 32036 bp, 31 predicted proteins | sample Colrivmeta156802_FD_78205 | JGI IMG/M metagenome (GOLD analysis project Ga0102921, IMG submission 78205) | Estuarine microbial communities from the Columbia River estuary - metaG 1568-02 | ecosystem: Environmental > Aquatic > Marine > Intertidal zone > Estuary | place: USA: Columbia River...
AAAGCCGTTGATCAATCTCGAGTCGGCCATCAATCATCCCTGTCAGGCGCTTGCCGACTGGAAGACGCTCGAAGATCGAAAAGTCCCGCAGCGTGCGAAGTTCGTGCTGTCGTGGGCGAATCATCCGCGCGTCACCCCGCTTGCCGTGCCGGCAGCCACCGTGCACATGGCGGCACAACGCGGCATGGAAGTTGTCGTGTTGCGCCCGGAAGGCTACGCGCTGCCGTCACAGATCATGGACACAGCGCGCGCCGCTGCGGCCGCCTCGGGCGGCTCGGTCACCGAAACCACCGATCGTGTCAGCGCCATGCAAGGCGCGCACGTGCTCTACGCCAAAGAATGGGGCTCGACTGCGCATTATGGTGATGTAGCCGCCGATGCCGCGCTGCGCGCCAACCTCAGCGACTGGTGCGTGCGCGAATCGTGGTTCGATACCGCTGCGGCAGACTGCAAGTTCATGCACTGCCTGCCGGTGCGACGCAACGTCGCTGTTGCCGATGACATTCTCGACGGCGCGCGCAGCATCGTGCTGCAAGAAGCCTACAACCGTTTGCCCGCCCAAATGGCGGTGTTACATCGACTGCTTTCGACTGGAGTATCTCAACGATGATCATGCATCGCCCCGACCCCTCGGCCGTGATTCGTGCCCTGCGTGGTGCAGCGCCTTACATCCGCCTGTTCAAGGGCAAGACTTTCGTCGTGAAAGCGGGCGGCGGCGTATTCGGTGATCCGCAGGCAACGCGTAACATCATTGAGCAGATCGCGATTCTGCACTCACTCGGCGTACGCGTCGTATTCGTACACGGTGGCGGCCCGCAGTTAACTGAGGTGACCGAAAAACTCGGCGTGCCCACGCAGATGATCGAGGGCCGTCGCGTGACGGACGAACGTTCCATCGATGCAACGGCGATGGTACTGAGCGGCCTCATCAACACCCGTATCCTCGCCACCTGTCGCGAACTCGACGTGCCGGCGATCGGCATCAGCGGCGTGGACGCCGGTCTCATCCAGGCGCACAAACGCGCACCGGTGAAACTGCAGAGTAGCGACGCCACCGTCGATTACGGTTTCGTCGGTGATATCGACTACATCGATACCGATGTCATCCGCAAATTACTCGACAACGGCTTGATGCCGGTGATCTCGCCGCTCTCGAGCGATGGCTCGGGCACGCTGCTCAACATCAATGCGGATACCGTGGCTGCTGCCATTGGCGCCGCCCTCGGTGCCGAGAAGCTCGTGCTGTGCACTGGGGCACCCGGCATCCTCGAGCGTGTCGAGGATCCGACTTCCGTCATCTCGTATACGGACCTCGCCGGTCTCAAGCGCCTCAAAGACGAGAAGCGTATCGTCGATGGCATGCTGCCAAAGGCGAAGGCGATCGAGTCGGCGATCCAGGGTGGTGTGCAGCGTGTACACGTCATTTCGTACAAAGCGGCGGATGCGATCTTGGCCGAAGTCTTTACCAACGAGGGCACCGGCACGCTCGTCGTCGCCGATATCGGCAAACTTGCGCCTGCGGAGCTCGCCGCTGCACACTCGGCTCGCGCATGACACGACTTTGGGACAAGGGCGCACCGCTCGATGAGCGCGTGCTGCAGTACACAGCGGGAGAGGATCACGCTCTCGATGAGCGCCTTGTTCCCTACGACGCACGTGCCTCGATCGCCCATGCCCAGATGCTGCACGCACAGGGGCTGCTCTCGGCCGAAGATTGTGAAGCCATCGAGAGTGGCCTCGAATCATTGATCGCCTCGCATGCCAAAGGCGATTGGCATATCGAGCTCGCGGATGAGGACGGTCAGACGGCGCTCGAAAAACGTTTGACGGCACTCATCGGTGCTGCTGGCGGACGAGTGCATTTAGGTCGCTCGCGTAACGACCAAGTTCTCACCGCGCTACGACTGTATCTGCGCGATGCGACAACGCAACTCGCTGAAGGCGCGGAAGCCGTGGCGCTCGCCTTGTCACGACTCGCCGCTCGCGAGGGCGATCTCGAACTGCCGGGCTATACCCACATGCAGCAGGCGATGCCGAGTTCAGTGACACTGTGGGCGGGCGGCTTTGCAGCAGAGCTACGCGACGATGCGGCAGGCTTGCGTGCCGTGCAGCGGCGCCTCGGCAAGAATCCGCTCGGCTCTGCAGCGGGCTACGGCACGCCGGGCTTACCACTCGATCGCGATGCCACCACTCGAGCGCTCGACTTCGAGTCGGTACACGAACCGGTCACGGCGGTGCAGCTCTCGCGCGGCAAGGCCGAATCGCAACTGTTGTTCGAGATCGCCCTGCTGATGCAAGACCTAGGGCGATTCGCAGCAGATGTCTGCCTCTATTACACCCAAGAATTCGCCTTCCTCGAACTGCCGGATGAGTTCACGACGGGCTCGTCGATCATGCCGCAGAAACGTAACCCCGATGTTTTCGAGTTGCTACGAGGCAGAACAGCCACGGCGCATGGCTGTCTCATTGAAGCGCTGGGCATTTTTGCGAAATTACCCTCGGGCTATCAGCGTGATCTGCAGTTACTGAAGCTGCCGCTGTTCCGCGGCATCGACCTCGCACTTGCGAGCACGGCCATACTGCCGCCCGCGATCGACGCGATGCGCTTCAAACGCGAGAACATCGATCTCGACCCCGCCATCCACGCCGCAGAGCGTGCCAATCAACTGGTCGTGAACGAGGGCATCCCGTTCCGTGAAGCCTATCGCCGTATCGGCGCCGAGCTACGAGCCGACAAGGTGAGCGAAACATGAGCGGACTCCCAGTACCTTGGCGCGCCGATCTGACGCTTGAGGGACTCAACTCATACGCCAAAGGCACGATGGTCGAAGGGCTCGGCATCGTCTTCACGGAAATCGGCCCTAATTTCCTGCGCGGCACGATGCCCGTGGATGAACGCAGCTGTCAGCCCATGGGTGTGTTGCATGGCGGTGCATCAGTTGCTTTTGCCGAGACGCTCGCGAGCACGGCCTCGAACGCCACCATGGATGATGCGCATCGCGTGCTCGGGCAAGAGATCAACGCGAACCATTTGCGTCCGGTCCCGAAAGGCGAGCGAATCACGGGCACAACCTACTTGCTGCATGCGGGTGCACGCAGTCAAGTTTGGTCCATCGAAATCCATAACGATCGCGGACAACTCGTCTGCATCTCCCGCATCACCATGGCCGTGATCAATCGCCGATGAACGACTTCGCGCGCACACCAGACCCGTCGCTCGTCACCTATACGCACGTGATCTACGGCCTGCATGGGCTATCGGTGCTGATCGGGATCACGGGTGCCGCAACGATCGTCGGTAGCTTTATTTTTGGTTTGCCCTCGATCATTGCCGTCGTGATGAACTATGTGCGTCGCAGCGAGGCTCGCGAGACTTGGCTCGAAAGTCACTTCCGCTGGCAGATACGCACGTTCTGGTGGGCGTTCTTCACCAGCGTCATCGTGCTGGTGCTCTCGGCGCCGCTGATGCTGATCCTCGTCGGGTTCGCCACAGCCGCACTCGGATTCTTGGTCATCGGCGTCTGGGTGTTGTACCGCGTGCTGCGCGGTTGGCTCGCGCTGCGAGATGGGCGGATCGTGCCGCGATGAACCCCCGACTGATCGCCGTGGCCTGTCTGATCGTGAGTCTTTGCCTTGCCGGCTGCGGTCAAACTGGCCCCTTGTATCTCCCTGACGACGACGCGAAAGTCGTCATCAAGCCGGCCTCCGATCCCTCACCCGAATAACGGGATGACGTTGACCCCTCGGTTTTCCGCAGGCGCGCGAATCGGTCGCTTTTCCTATGATGCTCGTCATCATGGTCCTGGCGAACAACACGACTCCTTCACGACACTTTAAAAACAGCTGCTGCGGCGGCAACACCATCAGTCACACCGCGGATGCCCCACGTCGCGCTTGGCTCGCGCTCGCCGTCATGTTGGTTGTCGTATTGCGATCAAGTCTCATTTGCCATACGCCTGTCATTTCATCAGAGACTGCAATCGAGGCGCTGATTGCGGGTAGTTATTGCAGCACAAGCGGTAACGCGCCGGCTCCAGCGCCCAGTGGGGGGAACAGCAACGATCACGTGAGCTGCTTGCACTGCGCAACCCGTCGTCGCATCACCACGAGTTCCGCTGGCGAATCGGTATAATGGAGTCAGTTGATATCCCCCCAGACGAAAAGGAATTTGCCATGACTGACAAACTGACCCGTCGCCAAGTGATCGGCGCCAGCGTCCTTGGTCTTTCTGCGATTGGTGTTGCCGTCGAAACCGCGCAAGCTCAAGCCAAACTGCCGCTTTTGAAAGTCGACGAACCCGCAGCCAAAGCGCTGGGCTACATCGAAGATGCCAAGAAAGTCGACGCCAAAGCCAACCCGAATTACAAGCCGGGTCAGATCTGCGGTAACTGCCTGCAGTGGGGCGAGAAGGATCGCAAAGCTGCCGAAGGCAAATGCAATCTCTTCCCGGGCAAGCTCGTGAAGAATGCAGGCTGGTGCAAGGTCTACGTGAAGGCCCCTGGCGTCGCCTGATTCTTTGATCGTCATTCATTGATCAGCCGGACGGTATTCAACCACCGTCCGGCTTTGATCAAAAAACCGTCGTGAATAAGGTCGACCTCGTACTCATCGACGGCTCTTCGTATCTCTATCGGGCTTTCCACGCCCTTCCGCCTTTCACCAACTCCCAAGGCGAACCGACCGGCGCCGTGCTCGGCGTGGTCAATATGTTGCTCAAGTTCTTGCGTGACTACGAAGCCACGCAGTTCGCCGTCGTTTTCGATGCACCCGGCAAAACTTTTCGCGATGAGCTGTTTGCCGAATACAAGGCGCACCGACCACCAATGCCAGACGATCTGCGGGCTCAGGTGCAACCACTGCTCGATACGGTCGACGCATTGGGGCTGCCGCTGCTACGCATCGGTGGCGTCGAAGCGGATGATGTCATCGGCACTCTCGCTCAGCGCGCGGCCGCAGCAGGCCAACGAGTACTGATCTCCACGGGCGACAAAGATATGTGCCAGCTCGTCAGCGAGCACATCACGCTCATCAATACGATGTCGGGAAGCATCTACGATCGCGATGGTGTGAAAGCTAAGTTCGATGTGTGGCCCGAGCAGATCATCGACTACCTCGCACTCGTCGGTGACACCTCAGACAACATCCCGGGCATCGATAAGGTAGGCCCTAAAACGGCCGCAAAGTGGCTCGGCCAATATCAAACGCTCGATAACCTCGTTGCACACGCTGATGAGGTCAGCGGCAAGGTCGGCGAGAATCTACGTGCCGGACTCGCCACACTCGAGTTGTCGCGCCAACTGGCGACCATCCGCTGCGATCTCGACTTGCCAATCGAAGCGAACAACCTCACACGTCGTGCTGCCGACGACGCGCGTTTGCGCGAGATTTATACGCGCATGGAATTCCGTGCGTTATTACGCAGCGTGGGTGGCGATGCCGCGAGCGGCGAAAGCGCAACGAAAGTGGACGCCTCAAGCCCGTCAGTCGGAACACCGTCGATCGGCTCTCACGATCTCGAGCGGGACCCTCGCATTACCGAGGCCCCGCGACTCTACGAAACCATACTCGATATGGAGCAACTTGATCGCTGGCTCGACGCACTTCAGAAAGCGAACTTGTTCGCCTTTGATACGGAAACGACGAGTCTCGACTATCGTGAAGCGCAGATCGTCGGCGTCTCATTCTGCATCGAGCCGGGCAAAGCTGCTTACGTTCCGCTCACCCATGATTACGTCGGCGCGCCGGTACAACTCGATCGGGATACGGTCCTCGCGCGCTTGCGCCCGCTGCTGGAGAGCGAGCAGCACGCCAAGCTTGGGCACCATCTCAAATACGATGCGCACGTGCTCGCTAACCACGGCATCGAACTGCGCGGCATGGCTTTCGACTCGATGCTCGAGTCATATGTCTGGAACAGTGTGGCGACACGACACGATATGGATTCTGCTGCAGAGAATTATCTCGGCATCAAAACCATCCATTACGAAGACGTCGCCGGCAAGGGAGCCAAGCAGATCCCTTTCAGCCAGGTTTCGATCGAACGCGCTGCAGAGTACGCAGCCGAAGATGCCGACATCACGCTGCGATTGCATCGCACCTTGTGGCCAGCGATCGATCACGAACCGTTGCTCAAAAAACTGTATGAGGAGTTCGAGCAGCCTCTCGTTGCCGTGTTGCAACGCATGGAGCGTTATGGTGTTCTGATTGATCGCGATATGTTGCGCGTACAGAGTAGTGAGCTTGCGCAGCGTGCTGCCGAGTTGCAGGCGGCGGCGCACCAAGAAGCCGGTGTGGAATTCAACGTCGACTCGCCGAAGCAGCTTCAGCAAATTCTGTTCGAGAAAATGCAAATCCCGGTGCTGCGAAAAACACCGACCGGTCAGCCGTCAACCGCAGAGGACGTGCTCGAAGAATTGGCGGAATCGCATAAGCTGCCGCAGTTGATCCTCGACTATCGCAGCATCGCCAAATTGCGCAGCACTTACACCGAAAAACTGCCGCTGCAGGCTGATCCGAAGACGGGTCGCATTCACACTTCATATCATCAAGCGGTTGCACAAACAGGTCGACTCTCATCGACGGACCCCAATCTTCAGAACATTCCGATTCGCACACCGGAAGGTCGGCGTATCCGCCAAGCCTTCATCGCACCGCAGGGATCGCTGCTGCTCGCAGCGGATTACTCGCAGATCGAATTGCGCATCATGGCCCACTTGTCAGGCGATGTCGGTTTGCTCGCGGCGTTTGCTGCCGATCGCGACGTACACCAGGCAACGGCAGCCGAAGTATTCGACGTGCCACTCGAGAACGTCACGCCTGATCAGAGACGCTCAGCCAAAGCCATCAACTTCGGCTTGATCTATGGCATGTCGGCCTTTGGGCTTGCTCGACAACTTGGCATCGATCGCGGCTCGGCACAGCGCTACGTCGATCTGTACTTCGCCCGCTATCCGGGTGTGAAGGCCTACATGGATCGCACTCGCGAACAGGCGCGCGAACTCGGGTTTGTCGAAACCGTGTTTGGACGCCGCCTGTATCTACCCGATATCCGCTCGCGAAATCGCGCCATGCAACAATACGCCGAGCGCAGCGCGATCAATGCACCGATGCAAGGAACTGCGGCCGATCTCATCAAACTCGCCATGATCGCGGTCGATCGTTGGTGCCGTGATGAATCCGACGGAACTGCCAAACTGATCATGCAAGTTCACGACGAGCTCGTGCTCGAAGTGGCCGAGATGGCAATCGAGCGGGTCCGCGAGGCCGTTCGGACGGCCATGGTCGCGGCCGGCGGCGATGCCCTGAAAGTGCCGCTCAAAGTGGACGTCGGCGTCGGCCGAAACTGGGACGAAGCCCACTAAAGCCTGTGGCGGGTCAGCCACAGCGTGACGGATAAACCACGACCCAAGGCACTGATCGATAACGATATTTTTATCGTTTATGACGGAACTATTTCGGCTACCGCGCAGTCTGACTAAGCGAACGTTCCGCGTTCCCCGCTTCTACCCTCCCTGAGCGGGTCCCGGCCTCTAGACCTGTGCCGGGTTATGTCTGCCCCCGGCAGCCCTATGGGCCGTCGGGGGTCTTTTTATTCCGCTCCCACAGCGCTGCCAGGGCAGTTTGGGCCTCCTTAACGCCGAGTCCGGAGTGGGCCGAGAACACCTGCACGCTCGCGAGGCTGCCGAGTTGAGCGCGAGAGTCTTTCAAGACCGCCGCCCGCTCCGCTTGGTTCAATTTGTCGGCCTTGGATAGCAGCACATGGACGCCGCGCCGCGTAGGGTCCGCCCATTCGATAAGGCCAAAATCCTCATCACGCAGGCCGCGTCTCGAATCGACGATCAGACAGAGCCCCTTCAGACTCGTTCGCGCTCGCAAGGCGTCAATTAGCGGCACCCACTTGCGCCGCTCATCCGGTCGCACGGCTGCGTAGCCATAACCCGGCAAATCCACGATGCGGTGACTTTCCTCGAGCTCGAAGTAATTGAGCAGCCGAGTTTGCCCCGGCGTCTTGCTGGTTCGGGCTAACGCCTTACGCTCGGCGATGGCATTGATTGCACTGGATTTGCCTGCATTCGATCGCCCGGCAATCGCCACCTCGGCACCCGCGTCCGGCGGAAACTGCACCGGTGCAGCGACACTCAACAAGAACTCCACATGAGGAAAACGCGACACGGAAACCGCCTGCCCGATAAGGCATCTGAAACGGGTGGTAGTGTAAACTCCCCCACTCGAATTAGACCGTCCGGAGCCGTCCGAACATGTTCACCGTCAACTCCAGCATCCGCCTGATCGCCGCTCTTGCCGTGGCGACCCTCTGCTCGCCCGCCGTCGAGGCCCGCGGCAATCCCGAAGCGGGTGCCACCAAAGCTGCCGTTTGCACGGCCTGCCATGGTCCGAATGGCAATAGCGTCAACCCAGAATGGCCTAACTTGGCCGGCCAGAGTGCGGCCTACGTCACCGAGCAGCTCACCATTTTCCGCGCCGGCCATCGCAACAATGCGGTGATGTGGCCGATGGCGATCGCGCTGACCGATGAGGACATTGCCGATCTCGCCGCCTACTTCGCGCGCCAAACACCCAATGGCCTCGAAGCCGACGCGGCGACGTACAAAGCCGGCGAAGCGCTGTACCGCGGGGGTGATCGCACGCGCAACATTCCTTCCTGCAGCGCCTGTCATGGACCGGTGGGTCTCGGTGCGACGAGCGCCGCCTACCCCGCTTTGCGCGCGCAGCACTCGGTCTACACCGTCAAACAATTGCTCGACTACCAGAACGAACAACGCTATCGCGATGTGAATACTGGGGAACCTACCAAGTCACGTAATGGTCACATGATGGCGACGATCGCTAAACGACTGACCGAAGAAGATATGCGTAACCTCGCCAGCTACATCCAAGGTCTACGCTGATCGAATTGCATCGGAGAACACTCGATGATCACGCGCGCGCGTTTCTTGTCTTTATTGTTGGCCGTTGCCGCCGTTGTTTCGACGCCGGTACTCGCTCAACAGAATCTGCCTGCGGGCAAATGGCAAGCAGGGCGCAACTACCGTGTGGTGTCGCCGCCGCAGGCGACCTCGGTCGGTGCCGATAAAGTCGAAGTCATCGAAATCTTTTGGTACGGATGCGGTGCTTGCTTCGTACTCGATCCGTACCTCGAAACCTGGAAGAAGTCGAAACCGGCACATGTCGAGTTCATTCGCGTTCCAGTCACGTGGAACGCGGGCGCAAAACTACACGCTCGTCTCTACTACACCCTGCAAGCCTTGAAGCAAGACGAGCGTTTGCACACCAAGGTGTTCGACACCATCCACCGAGGCGGCAACGGCCTGCTCGGTCGTGACGAAGCCTCGACGCTGCCGGTGATGCTGGCGTGGGCCAAGCAGAACGGCATCGAAGAAAAAGCCTTCACCGACGCTTGGAATTCAATGTGGGTGAACACCCGTCTGCGGCAAGCTGATGAGACCGTTCGCCGCTACCGCGCCGAAGGTACGCCTTTCATGGTGATCAACGGCAAGTACACGACTGACGTGGGCTCTGCCGGCGGCATCCCGCAGATGCTGAACTTGATCAACGATCTCGCGAACGCCGAGAAGCGTCGCTGAACACGCTGCGCGCGGATCGAACCCGGCGCGCATGATCCACTATTTCTTTCTCGATGCCACGGGACTTCACTCCCGCGGAGTTGACGCGCCTGCTTCAGCGACGACGCCGCTGTGGTTCGATCTGCTGAACCCCACTGCTGACGAGATCGGCGGCGTCGAACGCCAGCTCGGCATCAGTATTCCGACGCGTGATGAAATGCGCGAAATCGAGAGCTCGAATCGACTCTACGAAGATGAAGGCTCGCTCTATATGACAGCGACCGTTGTCACGAAACTCGATACCGAGCGCCCGGAGAATACGCAGGTCACCTATATTTTGGCTGGCGATGCACTCGTGACCGTGCGCTATGCCGATCCGTTGCCGTTCCGGCGTTTCATCGCGTATGCCGAGAAACATCCTCATGCCTGCAGCAATGCCGCAGCCGTCCTCGCGGGATTGCTGGAGTTTAAAGTCAATCGTATTGCCGATGTGCTTGAAAGAACGAGTGACGATATCGATCACCTCTCTCAACACATCTTCACGCCCTTAAGTGGTGGTACCCGTCGCCGAGACATCGACTATCGGCAAATTCTCGAACGCGTTGGCCGCATTGGCGATCTGAACTCAAAGGCACGTGAAACGCTCGGGAGCCTCGGACGCCTACTTGTTTTCCTGCTGCAAGCCAGCCAGCCCCACATTGGCAGTGACGTGCGTAGCCGCCTCAAGACCTCGACGCGCGATATCGAACAAATGAGTGGCCACGCCTCTTTCTTGGGCGACAAAGTGCAGTTCATGCTCGATGCCACACTCGGCATGATCAACATCGATCAAAACAACATCCTGAAGATTTTCTCGGTAGCCACCGTCGTGCTGCTACCACCGTCGGTCATCGGCGCCGTCTTTGGCATGAACTTCAGCCACATCCCCGCCGCGCAGCATGCGTTCGGGTTCTGGGCCGCCATCGGCGCGATGGTCATCTCGGCCGTGGGGCCCTATCTCTTTTTCAAACGTCGCGGCTGGCTCTAGCGCAACTCTCGCAGCAAGACGTCTGCTAATACCGATGGGTAGTAGTCGAGCTTGGATTTCTTTGCCTGCTCCACTAGCGCACGCAGAGTCGCGCGATCTTGAGGCGTCTTGCAAGAAGCAAAGCTGCCATCGAGGACATAGACCGGATAGCCGAGCTGACCCGCATGCCGGCCATAAATGGCTGATTCGTAGATCAGTTCAGCCGCTCGGCAAACATCCTTGGGTGATTGATACGCACCAGACAGGTAGAGATAGCCCGTCACAAACAAGGCTTGCGGATATTTTTGCGCTGCCGAAGATTCGATATAGGGCAATGCATCCTTGACCTGACCCGCATATGTCATAGCGCGCGCGAGTTGGTAGCTCAACCGAGGATTAGTGGGGTCCTTCACCAGATCTTGGCGGCAGGCGGCAATCGCCGCTGGCAGATCCATCTCTCGGGTTTCGACACCACGGGCAACTCTCAAGGGGTCATCGGGATGAGCGGCCACGCGATCGCAATCCGTTATCGTCTGCGAGTATTTCTCCTTATCGAAATTTTTGAACTCGACGGCGCCAGCGAGTGACACCAAAGACATCATCAGCGCGATAGCGGCATGCTTGAACATCACGACCCCCTTGTGCGATTTGTCACAGGACTTTTTCGACACGATAGCGGATGATCGCCCACATGCCCAGTCTCTCTCGTCCAGTTTGGTTGGCCGTGATCGGCGTCGTCTCTGCGGCAATTTTTCTATACTCGACGGCGATGGACGAACCCTCGGTTCGGCTCGTCACCAAAATCGTGCCAGTGCTTTGCTTAGCCCTTTGGTTGCTACCTCGCAGTAATGCGAATGCGCGCTGGATCACGATGGGCTTGTTGCTCTCGGCCATCGGTGATTTTTGTCTCGAGTGGGCAAACTCCTGGTTCTTGGCAGGGCTGATTGCCTTCTTACTCGCTCACCTTGTCTACATCACCGCTTATGTCCGCCTCGTTCGTCGCGCCCGATTGATCTTGTTAGTGCCGGTTGCCGCCTTCGGCATCGCCAGCTTTCGGGTGCTCGAACCCTCGCTCGGCGATATGACAGTTCCGGTTGCGCTCTACACGACCGTCATCTGCTGCATGCTTTGGCGAGCCTGGGCGTTGATCGGTGAACGTCCAAACGAGTCACGAAAAGCCTGGTCTGCAGCGTTCGGTGCAACGAGTTTTGCATTGAGCGATACGTTGGTCGCCTGGAATCGATTCGTCGAACCATCGACCACACTCGCGCTGTTACTCATGCTGCTGTACTGGGGCGGTCAGTGGGCTATCGCTGCATCCGCTTCCGATGATTCGCCGGATATAATGTCGGCCGGGCGCCCGTAGCTCAGCTGGATAGAGTACTGCCCTCCGAAGGCAGGGGTCGTGAGTTCGAATCTCGCCGGGCGCGCCAAACTCCGACACTCAACCGGCATTCGCGCGGCAGTCCGCAAAGATGGCGAGCTCCCGTCGTTTTGCCGTGGACTGAATCCCCAGAAGATCGAGCAGCGTGTGGAAAATGTAGTCGTGCGATACCGACTCGCGCGATTGCTCACGGGCACAGCTCGGCTCGACAACGACTCGCTGTTTGAATCCGGGTGATGCCCAGAAAATCATAGGCACTTGAGTTTGGGTCTCCGGTGCGATGGCATAGGGCAAGGCGTGCAGAAACAAACCGTTCTCGCCTAATGATTCGCCGTGATCCGAGACGTATAACAGCGCGACGTCGGCCCGGTCACCAATCGCTTCCAAGCGATTGATGGTCATTGCGAGCAGGTGATCGGTATAGAGCAGCGTGTTGTCGTAGGCATTGATGATTTCTTCAGTCGAGCACTTCTCGAAATCAACCTCGCGACAGGCCGGCTTGAACTGCTCGAACTCCTCTGGATAACGCAAATGGTACCCGGGGCCATGACTACCGAGCGTATGGATCACGGTAAAGCGATCGCGCTGTATGTCACTCAGAGAACGAAAAAAGTCTTCGAACAGTGCGCCATCCAAGCAGGGCTTATCTTCGATACAGGCTTCAGGGTGCTGAGCCCGGTCGACCCGACGCTCGGGCACGCTGCGACAAACGCCTTTGCAATCAGTGTTGTTGCCAAACCAATGCACATCGAGCCCAGTGCGCAAGGCGATATCGATGAGGTTATCCCGTGCCTTCGCCTCTTCGGCCTCGAACTCCGCTCTACCCATGTCGGAAAAAAGGCACGGCACCGAAATCGCGGTTGAAGTTCCGCATGAGGCGACATCCGGAAAATAAATCAGATCTTGAACTCTCGAGAGAGCCGGATTGGTCGGTCGTCGGTATCCACCTAGCGAAAAATTGGCTGCGCGTGCAGTTTCACCGAGTACGAACACCACCAGCATCGGTTTTTGATTCGGGCTGATGACAATGCGCTTTGCATCTTCGCCGACGCGCGTATAAGGAATGGTTGGCCTGAGCTTGTCACCGACATGACTACCAAGACCTGCTATGAAATTGATGGGTACCAGCATGTGCCGAAGCTCACGGTGATTACGCAGTAACGACGCGTGATCCTGATAAAAAAACCCGGCAATCACACCGATACCCAGCGCGGTCAACGCCAGCGCGATACCACGATCGCGCAGCTCACCACGCCAGCTCTTCGACGTGACGGGCATCATTAGCAACAAGACGGCAGGCAGAATTCCTAACGCGCCGACTTTTAGCCACATGCGACCGGTCAATAGCTCGACGCTTTCGATCGCATTCGTTTCTAACACGTTGCGTATCATCACCTTGTCGATGAGGACACCGTAGACATCGACGAAGTAACTGGCTAACGCTGCAAGAATCAGCACAAGCGCAAGCAGCGGCTTCGCAAGCGGTCGAATCAGCGTCAATGGCGTCAGAAAGAGATTGTTTGCGAGCCCAGCCAATAAAAAGACGCTCGCAAGAAAAGCAGCATCTCGACCACCACCGATCGGTCGGATCTCGATCAGATAGCTCCACAGCGGTGAATTCAGCAACAGCAGGCACCATAACGAGACCAGCGCCGTCAGCGCCGTCAAACCCGGTTTCCAGCGTATGGCCATCAGAAGCTCTTCTTGGTTTCGACGCGGTATGGGTGACGATCGACTTAGCGGCCTGCAGACCCGGTTTTGGAAAGCAGCGCTGCGATTTCTTGCCGGCGACCTGCATCTGCCGTCTCGCGACCGGGTCGTGACGGCGCCGCCTGTGCGATCTTCAAGTGTTTGATCGCCAAAGCCGTCTCGCCCTCATCAAGCAAGAACTCGGCGTAGAAAAAATTAGGATCGATGCCGGTAGGATTCAATTTCAGCGCGGTCTCGAGATGCTTGCGCGCTTTCTTATCATCACCGAAACCAACCGGGAATCCGGGTACCTTGTGGTACAGGGTGCCAAGACTGGTATGAGCCGAACCGGAGAGTGCCGCAGCATCGATCTTCAGTGACGACTCCAACACGCTACGTGCTTGCTTCGCCAGCGGCAGTGCACCCAAGCCCCCTTTAGTACCTGCCTGACTCGCCAGAGCAATGCCGTGCCAAACCATCGGCTCAGCACGTCCTGGCTGACTTGCGGATAAGGCTGCTGCCTTGGTTGCCAGCTGCCCGAACTCCATCGCCTTTTGATCGACAGGCGCTGCTGAATAGTTGATACGAGCCCATGCTTGCTGAATGTCGCGCAAGTCAACATCTAACGATGCCGCACCGACAGGAGCTACGGACGCTAACACTAGCAAAGCCGCGAAAAGTTTTCGCCCAAGGATCGTCTTCATGATGGATTACCTCGCTGAATGAATCGCCGAATGACGGGAAGCTGCTTTTCTAAAGTGCCGTCTACCAACAATGGCATGACGGCATTGACCCTCGCGAACAGTGCCTCGGGCCAACCGATTACCGCGTTAGCACGTCGCGTCGACAAACCGGCAACAACTATTTGCGCTACGCGATCCGGATCATCAACGCGATTGCCGAGCTGTCGATTCACTTCGTTCATCGCGTTGGAATTCAAACTCGTGCGAGTCGCACGCGGCGCAACATGCTGCACGGTGATCCGGGTGCCGGCAAGCTCACGACGCAAGGCTTCTGAAAATCCGCGTAATCCAAACTTACTAGCCGAATAAACTACCTGCGACGGATAGCCGATGTAGCCGAACACCGAGCCGATATTGACGATGCGCGCCTCTGGAAGCGACTTCAGATGTGCAAGCAAGGCTTGCGTCAAGCAGATCGGAGCAACCAAATTGGTCTGCAGCACTGCGTCGATCTGCGCCGGAGTCGAATCCTCTAGGAATCCTGCGCCACCGGTACCGGCATTGTTAATGAGAGTATCAATGCCGACGTGATCCCAGTGGCTGGCATATTCGACCACCCGCTTTCGATCTGTATCGATCGTGAGGTCTGCAACGAGAGTGCCAATCTGCTGTGGTGCCTCAGCGGCAATGGCTTGCAACTTTGAGGCATCACGACCGGTGATGAGCACACGAGCGCCCTCATCGACCAAGCGTCGAACGATAGCGGCTCCGATGCCGCTGCCACCGCCAGTGACCAACACCCTGCTCGGCAAACTCATACGGTCACTCGTTCCAGACTGCGAAACACATTGCCGTAGAGCCAGAACATAGCGTTGGCACAGTCGACGATCGCCGTGTGATCAAGCGATGTATCAAGTCGATTGACGATTCCTGACAAATGTTGGGTATGTTCCTGATCGAGCTTGCCATGACTACGTAGATAACTAAACGCGCGATCCGGCAATTCAAGAACTGACTGAATGCGGCTCGCAGCATCGAGCGCCAATGCAACGCTCGTTCCTTCTAGAACAAATACCATTCCAAAAAACCCGACTGGGTTGCGTCGCGTGGCGACGTCATATGCATAAGCTACCATCGCATCCGTTTCGACGTGCGGCTTTGAACGTCTCACCAGCTCTGCATCCCCGCCCGCAGCGGTGATGTCGTTCAGGATCCACTGCTCGTGGCCGTGCTCCTCTTCAATGTAATGAACTAGTTCGGAGCGCAGCCAATCTTTGGAATCATCGAGTCGACTACCCACTGCCATCAATAAGGGAACAGTATGCTTCACGTGGTGATACGCCTGCGTTAGAAATGCAACATAGAGATCCCGTGTTACATCGCCTAATAAGGCTCGCTGAATGACAGGCGCCGACAATAAATAACCTCGTGCGTGCTGGGTAGAGCCGGCAAGACGACCGTAAGCATCAACTGGCGATAGCATCGACATATAAATCCTCGATCAAATTTTGGTAGCGCGAAAACACGACGTCGCGACGGGTTCGCCCATTGGCAGTCACCGTCCCATCGACGAGGCGTAGCGGTTGGGGTAGTAAGGCCCAGCGACGAACCTGGGCATAATCCGGCAGACGGCGATTGGCGGCGTCAATCGCTGCGTCGAGATCAGCTGCGCTAACCGTCGGGCTAGTCGGGTAAATCAAGCAGGATAAGAACGGCTTCGCTTCACCGAAAACCACGGCTTGACTGATGGAATCACTCGCGAGCAACTCTCGCTCGACCCACTCGGGCGACACATTGCGGCCAAGGCTTGTGATCAACAGATTTTTTCGTCGGCCTCGCACATGTAAAAAACCATCTGCATCGATGAAGCCGAGATCACCAGTGGCCACTTCAGTTTGCGTTTGCTCGTCATTCCCGAGGTAGCCGGACATCGTCGCACCACGGACGTGAATTTCACCGGCGGCGTCGATGCGAATCCGGGCATGCGGCAGAACGCGTCCCACACTGCCTTTAAGCGCAGCAGCCGGAGAGTTCAAAGCGACCACGGAGGCACACTCACTCAGACCGTACCCTTCGTAAGCGGGCAATCCGACAGCATGGGCTGCCGTCAAGAGCTCCGCTGAAACAGATGCTCCACCGACGGCGATGAACTTGAGATTGGCTGGTGCGCGCCAGCCTTTTGCAACCGAAGCTACCAGTACTCGTAACAGCTCGGGAACTAACAACAGACTTTCGGGCGAATAGCGATCGATGCAAGCCAACATCCGCTGGATGTCGATTCCACCATAGCCGATGCCGGTTTCACTCAACGATGGCAGCAATACCGTGGCACCGAGCGCTGGCGCGACTTCAACACTCACGAGATTGTCGAGCAGAGTCGACAACGGCAGGAGAGAAAGATGGCGAGACACCGCAAGCGGTTGCAACACGCCGACCAATGAATTCACGACTGAATCCATTGAGGCGCGCGACAGGCAAACCCCTTTCGGATTACCGGTGCTTCCGGAGGTATAGGTAATCTTGGAGGCCGCAGGCGATATCGATCGACGTTGCTGCGATACAACGGATCGCGCCCAGCACTGTAAGCCCAAGATGTCGTCGTCGATCCGTTGCCATTCGCCCGGAAGGCGATTTAGCTTATCGGGATCATCTGTGATGATTCTATCGAGAGCGGCATCTTCAACCACGTGGGCCAGTTGCGTCTCACTGAAATGCCGAGGCAGCGGGACGTTGACGAACGAGCTGCGATGTAAAGCCCGATCAACCAGAGCCCATGAGATGCCGTTATCCGCCAACAGTCCATAGCGCACCGAGGCATCTGGCGTTCTCGCTAACCATGCTGACGCTCGCGCCTCTGTATCAAACAGTTCATCACGCGTGAGTATGCGTTGTGTGTCCTGAAAAGCGACGCTCACGCGGCCACCTGCGCGCAGTGGCCCAGCCAACCGGCCATGATGCGCGGGACACTCTCATAATAACGACCCCAACGGGCGGTATCGCTTTGCAGCCTCGCCGGGTCGGCTTTGCCCAGATCGAGCAGAGGCGCGCCAAAGCCGGCGACCAGTGCACACACTTGCGGTGTACCGGTGAACACGAGCCAGTCGAACCCCTCTCGGGCGAGAAAACCGGGCAATTGCTGTAGTAGCTCCAGCGTGGCCGCCCGGTCGCGGCTGGCAAAGTTGCCAACCTCGACGATTCGGTGGCGATCTAGTCTTGCGGCAGAACCAACCGCATCACCTCGGCTACGTAGCATCTGCTCGATCGGCGAATCGAGATACTGCTCGAGGAACAAAGGGCCAGCCGCCGCACTCCGATAACCAAGGACGGCGAGCGGCTGATCGTCTTCCCCGATGCAACCGAGCAGGTTCGGCATGAATTCGACCAGTTCGGCACCGTGAGCGAGTGCGTAACGCGAACGGATGAGCTGCTCATACCCACCTCGCAACGGCGACCCGACTAACCCCTTGAGAATTCGCGTGTTGGGGCGCCCACGCTGCGTGGCAACGGCATTCATGAATGGTTAGACAGGTGGACGATCCGAAATCCATCGCCGCAATTGATCCGAGTGCCTCGGGCCGTCTAACCTCCCGAGCCGCAATGTCGAAGTCGGATCAAAAACGGGTAGAGCGGCTCCTGGCGGGTGATGAACTCGCTTTCAAGGAGTTTTTCGATGAGTATTTCGATCGGCTTTACCGCTTCGCCCTCTCGAGGGTACGCGACAACCCGAGCCTTGCCGAAGAGGCGGCTCAGCGGGCACTCTGTCGTGCCGTTCGAAAGCTCGATGGTTTCCGCGGCGAGTCGAGCCTGTTCACATGGCTCGCGGGCATCTGTCGCAACGAGCTTGCCGATCTGCTCGAGATCTCGAATCGGGACGCAGCGAGGGAGGTCAGTCTGGATTCCGATCCTTCAGGACAACGTGTCGCACAACAACACGCCGCTGACCTGCAGCATGAACCTGAGGAACAGACAGCGTCGGAAGAGCGGACGGAGCAAATCGATACGATACTTAGGCAGCTACCGGGCCGTTACGGTGAGGTACTGCGGTGGAAATATCTCGATGATCTCTCGACAGAGGAGATCGCAGTGAATCTCGGCGTCTCGCATGATGCCGCTCAATCGAGCCTGCAGCGCGCGCGCGTGGCGTTCAAGTCTGCTGCGAACGCCGCGGGCTTTGAGGTCTAGGGCATGAACGACGAAGACATCCGGAAAGTCCTGCGCCCGTTACGGGATGCTCCTCGTGTTCCCACGGATCGTCGCGAAGCGGCTTTTGAGCGCATTCGATCAGAGTGGAAAGCCGGTCTTTCCGAGCAACAAAGCATTACGACCGAGAAACCAGGGCGTCGGTGGGGGTTGGCCACTGCAGCGAGCGTATTGCTTGTTCTTTTCTCCGGCGTACTGTTTTGGGTTTCAAGAGACGCCGAAGGGTCTCGAACGCAAGTTGCTACGATATCGGCAGTATACGGCGATGGGTCTTTCAGTCACGACGAGCCCATCTACGACCAACAAACCATCAATACGGGCGCGGCCACACTCTCGTTGCGACTGGCATCAGGCCTCGTCGTTAGAGCTGCGCCCAATTCCGAACTGATATTCAACGATGAGAGTCACCTCCAACTCAACAAGGGGCGTATTTTCGTTGACTCGAATCCCGCCACCCGCAACAACACCTTGCTTGTCAAAACCGCTCTGGGTGATATCCAACATCTCGGCACTCAATATTTGGTCGACTACCATCAAGAACGACTCAATGTCGCGGTTCGCGAAGGCGTGATCGCCCTGCAAAAATCCGAAGAGCACCGTTCGCGCGCAATGGCCACGGCGGGCGAACAACTGTCTGTCAATGTAGCAAACCCTCAAGTTATCGAACGAACGAGCGTTTCGGCCGCCGATGAACGCTGGAGCTGGATCGAAACGGTCCCCTCACCGATCGACATTGACGGCGTCAGCCTCGGGGCCTTCCTCGCGTGGTACGAGCGAGAAACGGGTCACCGCGTCATCCTCCAAAACGCAGACCCCGATATTCGCTTAAATGGGAGCGTTTCCGGTCTTACGCCCGACGATGCGCTCGCGGCGATAGCGATTGCCGTCGAACTCGATGTGACGCATCTAGACAGCGAGGTTCTTATCAGCAAACCGTAAGCTGCATTCCCGATATCTTTATAATGATTCGAGTGAAAGTTCGGCCCGTCATATGGTCTTTGCTCATCTGGCCTTTACTCGTATCGACGTTCGGTCTGCGCCCTCACGTCGCTCTCGCATCGACACCGGCCACGTTCATTCCAGCCGGAACGAGCTTGGCCACCGCATTAAGCCAATTGCGCTCGCGCGACTTCACCATCTTGTTCAGCGATCAACTGGTCACCACCGAATTGAGAGTCACGCAAGACTCGGTCATCGATAATCCACGCGACACGGCGCTACGCCTGCTCGCAAAACATGGCCTGACTCTGCGCAATGTTCGTCCTGGTCTCTTCGTCGTCACCCGATCATCCGCACCAGAGCCCGCAACAACAGACTCCTCCTCCGATCTCGAACCACTCGCGGAGATAGCTATTTATGCGAGTCGATACTCCAGCGGTTCGCCGCTCATGACGACGGCACAGCTCGAACGTTCTGAAATCGAGAAGCTTGCGGGGCTCAATGAGGACGCGCTCCGTGTAACGCGTACGCTCCCTGGCACCGCCAGTAGCCCGCTCAGCGCCAAAACTCATGTGCGCGGTGGCAGTGACGATGAAATGCTCGTGCGGTTCGATGGCATACCGCAACTTGCGCCATTCCATTTCAAAGATTATGGAGCAATCCTAAGCAGCATCGAACCCGCGACGATCGATACACTCGATTTTTTCAGCGGCGTTTTCCCTGTTCGTCATGGTGATCGTCTTTCTGCCGTAATGGACATATATCCGCGCAGGCCCGATAACGGCAACCATCACGAAATCGGGCTGTCATTGCTAGCCGCTCACGCCATGTCGGTCGGTGAAACGCGTATCAACGACTCGACAAGCCGTTGGCTAATCGCCGGAAGAAGCAGCAGCGCAGGTTGGGTCGCACGTGCGGTAGATCTCGATAACGTCGAAATCGAGTTTTCTGATCTACTCGTCCGGGGCGAGCATATTGTCGATGACTGGACGTTAGTGGCCGGGCTTTCGATCCTGCAAGATGAGCTCGATTATCAAAATGACGATTCGCGAAAAGACCGCGATCAATCAACCGCCGGTTATCGTGACAACACGCTGTGGCTCAAAGCGGCACGCGATACAACCGCCGATCGTAGGTTGACCGTGGCTTTTGCAAAATTTGACTCGCACGCCGTGCGCCGCGGTGAATGGTCAGGCGAGCAAGTCTCCCTCGGCCGAGTTTCTGATAATCGACAGACCGATGGATATTATTTTGACCTTGCTTGGCAAAAGCTTGGCTCCTGGTCGATCGGCACTGAAGTATTGAACTTGAAAACTCAGTACGATCACTCGATACAAGCGAACTTTGATACCTCGCTATCGATTGCTTTCGATCGCGCGCCTAACCTTGATCGACAGACCCTCGTTCATGCCGAGACTCGTTCGGTTTCAGCTTACGCCTCGAAGCTCATCACACTCTCGTCTGCGTGGCGTCTCGATCTTGGCATTCGCGCTGATCAGCGCGACCAACCGCGCAGCGCTATCGACTGGTCGCCTCGATTGGCCATGGAATACGAACTCGCCGACGGTCGCTTCCTACGAGCCAGTGCCGGTCGCACATCCCAAGGCCAACGCGCCGATGAACTGCAGGTTGCCGACGGTGACACGATCTTCCATCCGGTGCAGAAAGCGGATCAGTGGGTACTCGGCTACGAGCAGCTTCTAGCAGACCACGGCGCATGGCGAGTCGAGACGTACCGTAAGCGAGTCCACAACCCTTCACCACGATACGAGAATCTGCTGAACCCCGTGTCACTCATTCCGGAGATGGAAATCGATCGTCGTCGTATCGCGCCGAATGGCGCACTCGCCTACGGCGTCGAATTCGCGGGTCGCTATACGCTCGATGTGCACTGGTCCGGCTTCTTGAATTACGCTTGGTCAGAAGTCGAGGACGACATCGGTAAGATCGATGTACCGCGCAACTGGAACCAGCAGCATGCGCTGCTGCTGGGGTTGCTGTGGCGCAGCGGCCCGTGGAGCCTTTCGGGACAAAGCTCGTGGCGCACGGGCTGGAGTCGTACCGAGTTTCAGACTGGCGACGCAGGCACTCTTTTGCCGCTGGTGGGTGAGCGCAACCGAGCCCGATGGCCGGCGCAATGGAACCTCGATATTCGAGCCTCCTGGCGCAAACCGCTCGAGTTCGGGTTGTTGGAAGTCGCGATTGACGTAAATAACGTCACCAACCGTAGCAACCCTTGCTGCACTGATCTACGAATAGTACCGACGGGTCTCGAGACTCGAACCCGATCGTGGCTGCCGAGATATCTCAACGTCGGCGCCGTATGGAGCCTGCCTTAAACACGATGACTGTTTGATAGCGCACAGAAGTCCAGTATCGTGACGTTATGCGCGCATGGTACTCGATCATTGTCGTTTCCTTGGCCGGATTGCTCGTCAGCTGTGGCGGCGGTGGCGGCCCGCCGCCAGCGCCGACCGTCACCTTCTCGGCGGCGATAGCAGACGCTCGCATTGGCGCCACCGTCACTCTGACCTGGTCGTCCACCAATGCTGACAACTGCACGGCTGCAGGCGATTGGACAGGCTCCCTCGCCAGCTCGGGAAATCAGTCCGTCAATATCACCAAAGAATTATCGAATTTTTCTCTGACATGTACCGGTCGCGGTGGCAGCGCCAACGGCAGTGCAGCGGTCACCGGATGGAATGCGCCAACTTTATCGCTGACGGCATCAGATTCAGACCTTCTCGCCGGTAATACCGCCAAGATTGATTGGGCGGCTGCAAACATCAAAAATTGTCGTGGTACGGCGGGCTTTCCGGAAGCGCTCGCGACCGCCGGCACTTTGACCACGCCAGCATTGACGCAGACCGTGACCTACTCACTCGAGTGCTCTAACCCCGCATATCCGGCCGTCAACTCCAGCGTGACGATTGTCGTCGCAGACACGTTCGAACTGGTTGTCACCGCCAAATACGAACGCCCGGGGCCAAGCAAGGTTAATTCAGTGGGTCGCCTCGAAGCGGATATGGATAACCCGGTTACTACCGGAATTCGTAACGTTTATATCGAGCTTCAGGACGGCGCCGGCAACAAAGTGGCCGGAACGCATGCGTCTGAGGCTGGTAGCGTACGTTTCACCGGTCTCGATCCGAAGAAAAAATATACTCCGGTCATCAAGTCGGTTGGCAAGAACAGCAGTGGTTTCGAGATTCACGTGCTCGACAACATGCGCCCGGTATCGACCGTGGCCAGCACGATTCGAACGCGCTATGAGCCCTATCTCAACCGGGCTGCCGAATACACCCCTGATCCCAAGCGACTCAAGCAGGCGACGGAACTGACCGCAAAACTGGGGTGGGACTCCGCACTCAAAATTCTACGAGATGATCAGCGCATCTCCGCACCTTACATCGTTCTCGCCGATGCGATGGAGCAGCAAGCATACGTCGCTCAAAACGGCGCAGTGAATTCGGTCGATAGCATCTCGATCCTTTGGAGCGCACAAAACAAAGGTGGCTCGACCGAGGACAACAACTACGATCGTGGCTTCGTACGCAGCTCGGGCGCTTTTTATTCTCGTAGTGCCATCACGATCGCTGCGGACGGGCGGGTTAACAACGGCGGTAGCGAAAATATTCCGCATATTTTTCTCTCGGGCGCGCCTGCATTCGAGTTGCAGGAGCTCTCGACAGCGATCACAGCGCACGAGATGACGCACTTCACGCAGGACAAATCGCAGCGTAACTATTCACCCGGCGGCCCACACTCCGAACGCGGCGAACACCAGGATATTGCGCTGGTACAACACGAGGGGCTCGCCACGGGAACGGCCCTGATGATCGCGAGGGCCCCCACGCTCGATCGGTTCATCTTTCGTGATGGCTCCGTGCGTGCGGTGCGCAGCGACTATCGCAGTAACGACACACCGCTCGGATGGTTTCAGGAGCGAACAGTGATCCAATTCATTTGGCGCCTGTTCGATCCAGCCGGTGCAGTCAAACTCTCAGGCCCGCAAATTCTGGCACCGTTCTACTCGCAAGATTGGCGCACCGGTACATTCGGGCCCAATATTTGGGCTTACGCTGGGATCTTGAAGAAACAGCATCCAAGCCTAGCCGGAAACATTGATGCCGTCGGCTCGTCACTCAATATAACCCTCGCGGGTAACGACGAGTGGGGGTCGACAGAATCGATTCTAGGGAATCGATCTTCCACTCAAACCTTCCCGATATTTACGCGTGTACCACTGAGCGGCTCGGTAACGGTATGCGCCGCCGGCAGCGCCAACGAATACAACAAGCTTTCGAACCGTCGTTATCTGCGATTCGACGGTGACGGAACCACGCGCCGATACACTGTGAGCGCGCCGACCAACAGTATTCCGGTATTTGTCGTCGCGAGAACCAATGGCTCACTCGCTGGCGGTTACGCCAAAGGCGTGCGTAATATTTTCGTCGACCAAGCGATTCCACCTGAAGGTAGTTGGGGCTGGGTCGGCGAATGCAGCGTTGTACTGAGCTCCATCGCCGAAACCACCCGTAGCGAATGCTCAGCGACAACCTATACAGCGCCCGCCGAACAATGCTTCACCATCACGGCTGCGCCCGCGCCAGCGCCTACGCCATAACTCGAGGCTTACCATGAAGTCGCGTTTTTTCTTTGGCCTTTGCATGCTATCGATGATGTATATCGTGCAGCACAATGCTCAAGCGCATGAAATCGACGAAGGATTAGAACTTGGCGCGACGATCGCCGTGACCAGCGCCGACCCGGTGCGGGCCATCATCAACTTGCAACCTCGCATCGCCTTCAAAGCAGTGACCATCGAATTGCCCAACGCGGCGGGCGGCGCCGTCAGAGCTTGCGATTTCGGCAGCCTCGTCGCAGGTCAAACGTATCGTTGCTCCGTCTCGGGCAACGTGGCCGATGATGACACCGGTCTCGTCATCGCGATCAGCGGCACTCGGGCGGTGCCCGTACCTGGGCACGACGACGTGTCTTACAAGGCCTTCACGGTTCCGAACCCTCGTTACAACGCACTCGCACAAGCGCAGCGCAAGACGGAGCAACTGAGAAAACGAGCGACGACGCTCGAGTCAAAGCCCGCGAGCGTACGTCAGTAGCCATTTGGTGACGCGTGTCACGAAACCCGTGATCGCGCTAGGAGCCCATCGGTCGTTACCTTTCTCGGAGAAGGTGCGTCCATGCTCGACTATTCACAATTTGCCATCAGCGATACGCATGCCCGCGGGCTGCGACGCGAATCCGATCGTCGAGTGGCGAGCCGCTTGGCGACCTACCGTTTGTCTCGTAAACCGGATCGATTCGGGACGCGGGTCCGATCGACCCACGAGGCGCTATTTTCCACCCTCGGGCCTGAGCGAGTCGTCCTGATCGAACGAACCAAGAAGCTCGCCATGTGGGCTTATTGCGAGCTGAACGCTGCCGGTCTCTACCAGTTACGCGGCGAGTCGGTGCAGCGCCGCGACGGATGCCTCAAGACGGACGTACAGAACTACCCGCTGCTGGCGACGCCACACTTCTACGAGCGCGTGATCCAGGGCTTCAAGTTTGAGGGCCACACGCTGATCACGACCTTGATCGATGTCGTACGACTGTTGATTGCGCAAGTGGGGTGGGCAGAAGATGTGCCGTCCGACCAGTGGCCAACCTGGGAGCGGCACGGCAATGCCTGGTTTGCCCTGGAATACGGCCTCGCCGCCGGCGATATTCCGGCTTACGGAGAAGTGGTTCTGCGTACCATCATGCCAACGGCAAGCCTCCACAGCGCCCGACGGGCTGACTGGGAGAGCATGCGTGAGAGCGGTAATCTCGTGTCGGTGTTGGAGCCGCTGACGACCAACGGCTATAATCCAGCGGTTTTCAACACCCGCCGGACACCCACGTGAGCAAGCAGGACTCTCAGTTTTTCAACATCTTCAGTCTCGTACTCGGCATCCTGATCGTGATTGCGATCCTGCTGTTTGCCTTGGCCCGCGGCGTTGGTAACAACACTCAGAAGGCGCACTTGCTGACTGAGCCCAAATATGTGGCCGACGTCGAGCGCAATCTGACTTCAGGTCGTGTCGCCGTCGCGGGCGCCGACAACTCAGCCCTCGCGATTGCGCCGGGCGCCGGTGCCATGACCACTGCCATGGCGGTGCTCACTGATGGCCCGGGCGTCTACGAGCAAGTCTGCGGCGCTTGCCACACCGGCGGCATCGCCGGTGCGCCAAAGACTGGTGATGCCGCTGTTTGGGCGCCGCGCATCGCTCAAGGTAAGGCTACGCTCTACAAGCACGCGATCGAAGGCTATACGGGTAAGGCAGGTGTGATGCCCGCCAAGGGCGGACGCACGGATCTATCGGATGAACTGATTCAGGCCGCCGTCGATCACATGCTCGCGCAGTAAGCGCTCAAGCCCCTAAAGATCGTCTCAACTGAAATGCCTCGGCGAGGTGCTCCTCGCCGAGGCATTTTTTTTGATCGAGGTCAGCCAAGGTTCGTGCAACGCGCAACGTGCGGTCGTAACCACGCATGCTGAGCCCGAGTTTGCTGCGCATCGCTGCGAGCAATCGACGACCCGCCGCGTCAGGCTCTGCAAAGGCCGCTAGTTGCGCACCCTCGAGTCGCGCGTTCGAGCAAGCCTGTCGATCGTGCTGCTGCCTTAGCGCGCAGCGGATTCGAGACCGAATCGCCGTCTCGTCGGCCTCGCGCAGCGCACGACTGTCATCACTGAGGTCGGCATCACTGACCGCCTCGAGTGCGATACGCAGGTCGATCCGATCTAATAGCGGACCGGATAAGCGCGCTGCATAGCGCTCGATCTGCGACTCGGAGCAGCGGCAAAGCCCGTGGCTTGAGCCACGTTGTCCGCAAGGACACGGATTCATCGCGGCAACTAACTGGAATCTCGCGGGATAGTCAGCTGCGGCCTCAGCTCGAACGACGGAAATGTGGCCAGTCTCCAGTGGCTCGCGCAGCGCCTCAAGGACGCGCCGATCGAACTCCGGCAACTCATCCAAGAAAAGTACGCCGCGATGCGCGAGAGTGATTTCTCCCGCGCGAGCAGCCGCACCACCACCGATGATCGCACTCGCCGATGCACCATGATGCGGCGAACGAAACGGACGAGATACCCGCCCTTGCGAACTCACGAACAAACGCCCGCCGGTGATCGAGGCGATCATCGCGACCTCGAGCTCTTCTTCGGGCGACAGTGGCGGCAGCAACCCTGGCAGACGCGCTGCGAGCATGCTCTTGCCGCAGCCCGGTGGACCCATCAGCAGCAAACTATGCTCGCCGGCAGCTGCAACCTCGAGGGCACGCTTACCCAACGATTGACCGCGAACATCGGCTAACGCGGCCATCGGCCGTGCGACGATCGATTCGTCGCGCAGTGAAACGCTATCTCGCGCCGGGGTCAGCTCGCGCCGGCCCTCGAGGTAATCGCATACGTCCTGCAAGGTACCCGCCACCACGACCTGAGCTCCCACCAGATGGCATAGCTCAGGCGCATTGTCGCGCGCGACGATGACGTCATGACCAACCGCTTGTGCTGCTGCCGCCGCGGGTAGCGCGCCTCGAACGGCGCGCAATTCCCCTGACAAACCGAGCTCGGCGAAACACTCTATTCTCTCGAGATTGCGGGTCGGCCGTAACTGGCCGGAGGCGACAAGGATGCCAAGCGCAATGGCCAAATCGAATCGACCGCCATCTTTGGGCAGATCAGCCGGCGCGAGATTGACGGTGATACGACCCGCGGGCAATTCGAAACCCGTCGTACTGATCGCTGCCCTGACTCGCTCCCGACTCTCTTTGACCTCGGTCGAGAGCAAACCGACGATATGGAAACAGGGCAGCCCGTTACCGAGATAAACCTCGATCTGCACCGGCGGCGACGCCAAGCCCACCTGCCCTCGGCAAGCTACCCGGGCAATGCTCACGGAAGATCATCCCCGGGGCGCGGCAGATGACTTTGCCTCCAGCGCCGCAAGGCGCCGCTCCAACTCGTCAAGCTGAGCTCGAGTGCGCTCGAGTACTTTTGCCTGAGCGAGGAATTCGTCGCGCGAGAGCAAGTCGAGTTTAGTCAAATTAGCCTGCAGCACGGCGCGGAAATTATCTTCGATGTCGCGGCGGAGACCTTGCGCAGAATCGTGTAGAGAAGCCGGCAGTGAACCGAGCAGGCGGCTGACGATGTCGTCGATTTTCTGGTCCATGACATTAATCTCCGGGCCTTACTGCCCTCTTATGACGCAGCGCCGGATAAGCCGGTGCCAAAACGGTGCGGCACGACAGTTGAATTTGCACCAAGACGCGACAAACCGACCGCTCAGGCGGTGATCCAGCGTGGCACGGATTCTGCAAATCCCTGTTCATCGAACCGTCGATGCGAAGGATACCGCGCCGACGGTCGGGACGCCGAATCGCATTCCTAATGTGAGTAAGCGGTTATTCGTTCGATGCCAAAGGGATGGTCCGTGCGATGAAGATGATCACCGCCATCATCCGCCCCTTCAAGTTGGACGATCTCGAGTTAGCTGTCGCGCAGCTGGGTGTGCAAGGCATGACGATTCTAGAGGTACGCGGATATGGCGCCGAACTCGGACATCTCGAGATTTATCGCGCCGCCGAGTACCAGGTCGATTTCGTTTCGCGCATCCAAGTGCAGATTGCCGTCGACGAAAGCATCGTCGAACCAGTAGTCGAAGCGATAGCTAATGTGACCCGTACCGGCAAAGTAGGTGATGGGCGAATTTTTGTATCCGGGATCGAACAGGCGATTCGCATACGCACAGGCGAAACCGGCGTAGCGGCCACCTGAAGTCAATGGCGAGCAGGGAGAATCAACAATGCTGAATAGACAAGGGCTGAGTAAAAAAGGATGGCTCGGCGGCTTTTTCGCCGCATTGGCTGCAGCGGCTCCGCTGTTGGCTCTCGCACAGGACGCGCCGGTGCCCGATAAGGGCGACACCACGTTCATGATGTTGGCGACCGTTCTGGTCATTTTGATGATCGTGCCAGGTTTGGCCTTGTTCTACGGCGGACTCGTCCGATCAAAAAATATCCTCTCTGTTCTGACACAAGTTTTCACCATTTTTTGTTTGATCTCGTTACTGTGGGTTTTCTACGGATACAGCCTCGCGTTTGGCGACGGTGGCTCGTGGAACTGGATGATCGGGGATACCACCAAACTATTCTTGGCGGGAATCACACCGGATAGCACGGCAGCCACATTCTCCGATGGAGTCGTCATTCCAGAGTATGTATTCGTGGCTTTCCAGTTGACGTTCGCTGCCATCACCACGGCACTCATCGTGGGCGGCCTTGCCGAACGTATCAAGTTCAGCGCACTGCTCGTGTTCTCGGCGCTGTGGTTCACGCTCTCGTATTTGCCGATGGCGCACATGGTGTGGGCAACCGGTGGTTTGCTATTCGAGAAAGGCGATCTCGATTTCGCCGGCGGCACTGTCGTGCATATCAACTCCGGTATTGCTGCGCTGGTTGGCGCACTCGTGCTCGGCAAGCGTATCGGCTACGGCCGCGATGCCATGCCACCACATAACCTCCCCTTTACCATGATCGGTGCAGCACTGCTGTGGGTCGGTTGGTTCGGCTTCAATGCCGGTTCAAACCTCGAGGCAACCGGCATCGCGGTGCTCGCCCTGCTCAACACGATACTCGCAACCGCCGCCGCTGCACTGGCGTGGATGCTCATCGAAACCCTAGTCACCAAGAAGCCTTCGATGTTGGGTATCGCCTCGGGCGCCATCGCAGGCCTTGTGGCCGTCACGCCAGCGGCGGGCCTCATCGGTCCGATGGGCTCGATCATCTTGGGCGCGATCGGTGGCATCGCCTGCTTCTTCGCGGTCACGAGCTTGAAGAAAGCGCTTGGTTACGACGAATCACTCGACGTGTTCGGCATTCATGGTGTTGGCGGCATCGTCGGCGCTATCGGCACCGGTATCTTCGTCTCGCCCGCTCTGGGCGGCGTCGGTGTCGACGGCTACGACATGGGCAGCCAAGTTACGACTCAAACGCTCGGTGTTCTCGTGGCCATCGGCTGGTCGGGTACGGTCAGCTTCGTCCTTTTCAAGCTGATCGATCTGACGATCGGGCTGCGCGTAAAAGAAGAAGACGAACGCGAAGGTCTCGATACGACGAGCCACGGCGAGCGCGCCTATACGAACTGAGTTTTCGATTTACAGTTGTCCCCTGTAAAGCCTAGGGGCGGTGGTCGAGAGATCACCGCCCCGTTTTTTTTCGTACGGCTGATAAGATCACGCCTTATGAAAACCGGTTTTCTCGGCCTCGGTGCCATGGGTGCGCCGATGGCGCGTAATCTCGCCAAGGCGGGTCTACTGCAGGGCGTCTGGAATCGCAGCCACAACAAGGCTCAAGCCTTGGCAGCCGAGTTAGGATGCATTGCGCCGACCGATCCGGCAGTACTCGCAGCCGATTGCGATGTGTTGGTGCTGTGCGTGTCCGCTGATCGTGACGTGCTCGATGTGCTGGCCTCCCTCGAATTGGGCCTCAAATCAGGAACACTCGTCATCGACTGCTCAACGGTCAGTGCAGCCACGGCACGAGAAGCCGCCAAGAAGATCGCGCTACGCGGCGCTCGCTTTCTCGATTGTCCAGTTAGTGGCGGTGTGGAGGGCGCCAAGAACGGCACGCTCGCTATCATGTGTGGCGGTGACGCGGCCGATTTCGAAAACGCCCGGCCGATACTCGAGACGATGGGCCGGACGGTTCGTCACTTTGGGCCGCACGGTGCAGGCCAGGCAACGAAGGCTACTAACCAAATCATGTGCGCAGGCATCATTCGCGCTGTTGGTGAGGCAATGGCGTTTGCTCATCAACAAGGTTTGCCGCTCGAGCGCGTGGTCGAAACACTTGGGCAAGGCGCAGGATCTTCGTGGTACTTCGTGAACCGTGCGCCCAACATGATCCGTGGCGAATACCCGGCTGGATTTCGCATCAAGCTGCACGAAAAAGATTTGCGTATCTGTCGTGACATGGCCGCTGCCAGCGGTGTCGCTCTGCCGGTGGTAGAAGATGTGCTGCGCGAATATGCCGACCTGATCGCGCGCGGCTACGGTGATGAAGATATCTCCGCGATCCATCGTTTGAAGGCTGAACTCTTCGCACGATGATTGACGCCATATGACCCGCTTCACCAAGATGCATGGTCTCGGCAACGACTTTATCGTGTTCGAGACTGCCACCGACACCCGTCTGCCCTCAGCAGAACGCTGGCGCGAATGGTCGAATCGAAAAACTGGCATCGGTTTCGATCAAGCGCTGGTGATACAGCCTGCTCGTAGCGCCGAAACACTCGCCTACTACCGCATCTTCAACGCCGACGGCAGCGAGGTCGAGCAATGCGGTAACGGTGCGCGTTGTGTTGCCGAGTGGTTGCGACGACAACGTCAGCTCAGCGGGCCTATCCGTCTTGAAAGCTGCGGTGGCATCATTGAAGCACGCTTCGATAGCGAGGAGCTCGTCTCGGTCGATATGGGCGAGCCGCGCTTTTTCGACGATGACGAAGTCGAGCTTTCTATCGATTCCACGGCCACTCGTTTCACGCGTGTGTCGATGGGAAATCCACACATCGTCATTTGGGTTCCCGATATCCATTCGGCACCAGTCGCACAACTCGGCCCGGTACTCGAATCACATCCGATGTTTCCACAGAAAACCAACGTCGGCTTCCTGCAGTTCATCGATCGTGAGCATGCGCGGTTACGCGTATTCGAGCGCGGTGTTGGTGAGACACTCGCCTGTGGTACCGGCGCCTGTGCTGCAATGGCTGTTGGTCGACGAACTGGACGGTTCGCATCCGCCGTCGCAATCGATCTACCGGGCGGTCGCTTGTCACTACAGTGGGAAGGTCCTGGATCACATTTATGGATGACGGGACCCGCCGTGGTCGCGTTCGAAGGTTCAATCGAGGATTGATCGATGCAGGACGAGCAAGTTGTCGAATTTTTGAAGCAGCATCCGGACTTTCTGCAAAAGCATCCGGAGGTACTTGATCATCTCGTGCTACATCACGAAGCCGGTGAAGGCGCGGTTTCCTTAATGGAACGCCAAATCAAAGTCTTGCGTGAACGTCAGGTGGCTAATCGCGAAAAGCTCGCTGAGTGGGTTCGCGTCGGTCGTGAGAACGATGCCATCGCTGAACGTATGCACCACTTCACGCTATCTTTGATGCAAGCGCACAATGAAGCTGATCTCATCGCGCGTGTACATGCTTCGTTGCGGACCGATTTCGATATCGTCTCGGTGCGGCTATTGGTCGATCCAGAGACTCGTCCAAACGTCGATGCCTTGTTGCCGGCTGCCCGTACGCGGTGTGGCCACTTTGTGCTCGACCAGCGGCGTACCGTCTTCGGTGACGATGCGGAATCCATCGCCTCAATGGCGCTCGTTCCGATTGGGCCTGCCGCCAGCCTCGGGGCGCTAGCGCTCGGCAGTATCGATTCCGAACGCTTCACACCCGCAATGAGTACCGATTTCCTCGCTCGGATGGGCGAACTGCTCGGCGC
>Ga0102921_1000085_pt1 | contig 29879 bp, 27 predicted proteins | sample Colrivmeta156802_FD_78205 | JGI IMG/M metagenome (GOLD analysis project Ga0102921, IMG submission 78205) | Estuarine microbial communities from the Columbia River estuary - metaG 1568-02 | ecosystem: Environmental > Aquatic > Marine > Intertidal zone > Estuary | place: USA: Columbia River...
GTACGTGAAGTCTGAGGGATCGTGAATCTTGGGGTCCATGGCCGTGCATTCGTGACCATAGAAAAACTCTTTACGAACGGCGGCGACCTTCCAGAGAGGCATGTCTTTGCTGCTGCAGTACGCGGTGTAACAGGCGGCAACCGGCAGACCGTGTTCTCTTGCGACCTTTAAAAAATTCGCGGTGTTGTCGCGAGCCTGATGCAGTCGATCCAGACCGCCGAGTTCGAAGCGCGGATCCGTAAAGGCTAACTGCCAATCCACCACCAACACGGCCGCCCTCTTACCGTAGCCGATGTTGCCGCTGGAGTAACCCACTCCGACGTACTTGTCCGTCATGCTCTCCCCCGCTCGACGTTCGCTAGAGCCTTCGCAAAAGAAAAAAGTCCCCGCACCATACTCTGATGCGAGGACTTTCGTTCAAGGCCTGATCAGGCTCAAGACCTTAGGCGGCCTTGGAGCCCTTCTTCGCAGCCGCTTCGGCGCGCTTCATCGCCTCGGCAGCCACCGCAGCCCACTTGGTGAAGCGCGGCGCAGCCGGCGGATCAAAGCCCGTCTCGGCTTTGCAGCGCGACTTGAGTTCTTCGATCGATTCGAAACCACGATCAAAGATCTTCTTCTTGCCACGCTTGCTCGCCATCTGCTTACGCAGGCTGGCAGTCGCCGCTTCATCGACGTTGCCATCGGCATCGACGATGACGCCATAGCGCTTGGCGCCTTCAACGGTCACGAGACCGGCGACGACGTCGAATGCAACTTGCTTGGCGTCACGCTCGAGCGGGTCACCCCAACCGCCGCCACCCCAGGTGTCGGCGATCAACAGGTCGCCCGCTTCCACCTTGACGTGGTCGATCTTGGACGGGAGCAACTCCTCGGTGCCGTCGGCGCGCTGTAGCAGCTTGCGGCTGCGGGCGCCCGGCTCACCGCCATTGGCGCCCCACGGGTAGGTGAGCCAACGATCGTCGTGGATCGAGATCTCACCCGGCTCGAGGAAGCGGTAGCCAATGCGCAGACCGTTGCCACCACGGTTCTTGCCGGCGCCGCCGGTGTCCGCGATGGTTTCGTAGATGTCGATACGCAATGGGAAGTAGCTCTCGAGGAACTCGTTCGGCACGTTGGTGAACGACGGCCACAGCGAGTGACCGTCCGGACCATCGCCGAACGGCTTGCCCGGGATGCCACCGAAGGTGATCTGGTACAGCTGGTACCACTCGCCGTTCTTGTCGTAACCCGAATACATGAAGTGCGGGCTGTCCGAGAAGCCTGCACCACACATGAAGTCGGGATTACCTTGACCCAGCAAGCCCGCGAGGATGTCGAAAATACGGCCGAGGGCGTGCGTACGGCACGAGAGCGCAGCGGGCTTCAACGGCTTCAGCAGCGAACCCGGCGGGATGCGCACTTCCATGAGATCGTAGAACCCGTCGTTGAATAGGATCTGCGGGTCGAACACCATGATCATGTAGATGCCGGCGAACATCTTGAACATCTCTTCGTTCAACAAGAAGTTGATCGAAGAAATCGACTGCGGGTCGGTGCCCGTGAAGTCGAAGATGCACTTGTCACCCTCGCGCCACATGCTGCACTTGATACGGTACGGGCCCATGTTGAGACCGTCGTCGCAGATGTAGTCTTCGAAGTACTGCTTCGCTTCCGGCACGTTCTGACGGATCAGAGCCCGCATCGCGCGCTTGTTGCGATCGAGCATGGCATCCATGGCCGAGTAGAACACGTCATCGCCAAAGCGCTCAGAGATTTCAACGCAACGCGCTGCCGCCGTGCGCAGAGCCGCCGTGATCGCGTTGAAGTCCGAGAGGTTCCACTCAGGCAGTCGGCAGTTGTGCAGCACGACGCGCAACACGTCTTCGTTTAGCTTGCCGCCTTTGAAGATCTTGGTCGGCGGAACGACGATGCCGTCTTCGTAGATCGTGGTGCCGTCGGTCGGGAGCGAACCCGGGACCTTGCCGCCCACGTCCGTCATGTGACCGAACATCGCCGCCCAGGCGATGATGCGGCCGCCACGATAAACGGGCATCAACATCAACCAGTCGTTGGCATGGCTGATGGCACCGTTGACCGAGTACGGGTCAGACGTCAGGAAGATATCGCCTTCCTCCACCGTGCCGTCGTAACCCTTCATGAAGCCCCAAATGAACGAGCCGAACTGGCCGACGACCATTTTGCCGTCGGTGTTGGCGATCATCGGAAACTCGTCATGCTGCTCGCGGATACCGGGCGACATCGCCGTACGGAACAGCACCGTGTCCATCTCGTAACGCGCATTGCGCAGTGCGCTCTCGATGATGTCGATGGTGACGGTGTCGACCTTGACCTTCTTGAAGGGCTTCTTGTTGCGCTGAACGATTGTTGCAGGCATGGATTACTTCCTCTTCGAGGCCGCCTTCTTGGGCGCCTTGTAGTTGTCGGGGTAAATCAGGATGCAGCCGGACTTGTCGACGTGGCCGGTGTGCTTCGGCAGGATCACCGTGGTCGAGTCCATTTCCATCACGATTGCGGGGCCAGCGACCTTGTTGCCGGCTTGCAGCTTGGCGCGAGCGTAGACGGTGGCCGTCACGTCCTTGCCGTCCATGTAGGACTTCTGCTTACCGACGATCGCGGCCTTCGGATTCGATCCGCCGCTCTTGAGCGGTTGACGCTTGATCTTGATGCCCTGGCCCTGCACGGCGGCGCGCAGCGTTACGAGCTCGTGCTCGAGGGGCAACGCGAACGTGAACAGGCGCTTGTGCTCTTCGTCGAACTTGTCGCTGATCGACTTCAGGCCCTTCTTTTGAAGATCCTTCAGATCAACTTCGACCGTCAGACGCAGACCCTGACCATGGTAGCGAAGATCGACCTGATAGCTCGTGGTCATCTCGGACTTCTTGACGCCCTCCGCCTCGATACCCTTCGATGCGTCGGCCGCCAGCTCCTTGAGGATCTTCTCGATTTCTTTGGCAGACGTTTCCGAGAACTGACGCACGTAGGTACGTGCACGCTCGTCACGAACTGCCGTCGTGGCATCACCGAGTGCGCACAGCACGCCCGGACCCGGCGGAATGATCGATGGCCAAGAGCCAAGCAAACGCGACAGCGCGTTGGCATGGATCGGGCCGGCACCGCCAAAGGCGATCAGCGCGTAATCGCGCGGATCGTAACCCTGCTCCACCGATACGAGACGCAGTGCACCGACCATGTTCTCGTTGACGATGTTGTAGATACCTTGAGCGGCATCCTTGACCTTCAGGCCAAGCGCGTCACCGACTTTCTTCACGGCAACTTGCGAGAGGTCGCGGCGCAGTTCCATATCGCCGCCGAGCTTCTGCATTTCGGGCAGATAACCGAGGACGATGTTGGCATCGGCTACGGTCGGTTCCGTACCACCGCGGTTGTAGGCAGCCGGGCCGGGATCGGCACCGGCCGATTGAGGACCGACACGCAGCGCCTTGGTGAGCTCGGGCACGTGGGCAATCGAGCCACCGCCCGCGCCGACGGTGCGAATGTCGACCGACGAAGCACGAACCGTGACGTCACCAACGGTCGTTTCGCGACGCAGGCGCGGCTGGCCGCCTTGAATCAGCGCCACGTCGGTGGAGGTGCCGCCGACGTCGACCGTGAGCAGGTTCGGAAAACCGGCCTGCTTGGCGACCCACAACGCGCCCGTTACGCCACCGGCGGGACCTGACATCAACAAATTGACCGGGTAATCGGCTGCCGACTGCGCAGAGGCGAGGCCGCCATCCGAGCGCAAAATGTGCAGCTTGACCTTGTCTGCCACCTGACCGAGCTTGGCCTTGAGGTTTTTGACATAGCGATCGACGCGCGGGCGCACGTACGAGTTGGCAACCGTGGTCACCGTGCGCTCGTACTCCTGCATCTCGGGAACGACGTCCGAAGAAATCGACACTGGCATGCCAGGCAGTTCTTCGATCGCGATTGCACGAACGCGCTGCTCATGCGACGGATTCGCGAACGAGTTGATCAACGAAATCGTGAGCGCTTCGATGTTCTGCTTTTTAAGAGAGCGCAAGCTCACGCGCAGCGCTTTCTCGTCGAGCTTGCGTACGACTTCGCCCTTCGCACTGACGCGCTCGTCGGCTTCGATCGTGCAAGCGAGCGGTGCCATCGGCAGCGACTTGTTGTAGATGATCCAGCCGCCGAGACCGCCCGGTACGAAGGAGCGCGCGATCTGCAGCACCTGTCGGTAGCCCTTGGTGGTGACTAGGCCAACCTTCGCGCCGGTGCCGGTGAGCACGGTGTTGGTGGCAACGGTCGTACCGTGCATCACGTGATCGATCTGCTTCGGATCGATACCCGCGCGCTCGCAGACCTTCTGGATACCGTTCAACACGCCGATCGACTGATCGGCCGGTGTTGAGGGCACCTTCGCGGTCCACACTTGGCCCGACTTTTCATGAACTAGCAGCAGGTCCGTGAACGTGCCGCCGACGTCTACACCCAATCGATATGACATGCGCCCCCCTTGGGCTCGCTATCCGTGGTGAAACAAGGAGGCCGAAGTATCCGACCTCACCCCATGCTCTGCAATCCGTTCGACGCGCGACATCAACCGATGAACGGTCATGCCGCTTGCGCGGACGGTTTCGGAAAACCACCGGCCTTAAGTAACATGCCAGGCACGTTACGACCGAGAGTTTGTTGCAACCACTCGCCCGTCGCGAGCAGTTTGTCGAGATCGATACCCGTCGAAACCCCCATGCGCTCTAGCATGTAGACGAGATCTTCCGTCGGTATGTTGCCGGTGGCGGCGGGCGCAAACGGACAGCCCCCGATGCCACCCGCACTCGAATCGAGCGCGGACACGCCCGCCACGACGGCGGCGTAGGCATTGGCGAGACCCGTGTTGCGCGTATTGTGAAAGTGCGCGCGAAGACGCACGCCGGGCAGCGCCTCGCGGGCGCGCGTGAGAATCTCCGTGACCTGCGATGGCACGCCCACGCCGATGGTGTCGGCGAAGGCGACCTCATACGGATTGGCTTCCGCCACGCGCTTGGCGACATCGATCACTCTGTCGACAGAAATCTCGCCTTCAAAGGGGCAGCCGAATGCAGCCGATACCGTCACCTGGGGGCGAACTCCGGCGGCATGCGCGGCCTTCGCGATCTCAAGCCATGCGGCGATGGATTCTTCCGTGCCCACGCCCTGATTGCGGCGGTTGAAGGTGTCGCTCGCGACCACCGCCATGCCGATTTCGTTGCAACCCGCCGCAACCGCGCGCTCGAAACCCTTGTGGTTGAGCACGAGACCCACGTAACGAACGTCAGCGCGCTTGTTCAGACCGGCGAGCACCTGTTCGGCGTCCGCCATCTGGGGAACCTTCTTGGGATTCACGAAGCTGGTCACTTCGAGACGACGCAGCCCCGCATCGATGAGCCGCTCGATGAACTCGATCTTGGCGGCCGTCGGCATGACGCCGGGCTCGCTCTGCAGTCCATCGCGTGGGCCAACTTCCACGATTTCGATCGTGCGCGACATCGAACCTCCATGCTGTCGTCTAGCCCGATCATTCTAACCCTGTTGCCCGCTCCGTGTGTGAGGGTCGATACGTTCTTGACCGGACAATCGTCACTCGGTACAAACCCCGGGGCATTTGTGCTCACTCGAACCTTTCGTCAGCCGAGGTATCACCGACCATGACCGCCGAACCGAATTTCAAGCGTGGCCCCCTTTCTGATCTTCGCGTGCTGGAGTTGGGCACGTTACTCGCCGGCCCTTTTTGCGGTCAGCTGCTCGGCGATCTCGGCGCTGAGGTCATCAAGATCGAACCGCCGGGCCAGGGTGATCCGCTGCGTGTGTGGGGACGGCAGAAGGCTGGCGAACCGTCGCTATGGTGGCCCGTCGTCGCTCGTAACAAGAAGGCCATCACCCTCGACATGCGTCAGGACGAAGGACAGCGCGTGCTGAAAGAGTTGGTGAAGGAAGCAGATTTCGTACTCGAGAACTTCCGGCCCGGCACGATGGAAAAATGGAACTGTGGCTACGAAGAGCTGAGCAAAATCAACCCTCGCTTGATCATGATCCGCGTATCCGGCTACGGCCAGAATGGTCCCTACTCGCACCGCGCGGGCTTTGGCGCCGTCGGCGAGGCGATGGGCGGTCTGCGTTACGTTTGCGGCGATCCGTCCACGCCGCCCTCACGCATGGGCATCAGTATCGGCGACGAATTGGCCGCCACGTTTGCCTGCTTGGGCGCGCTCGCTGCGCTGCACTATCGCGAGAAAACCGGTCGCGGTCAGGTGGTGGACTCCGCCTTGTACGAGGCGGTGCTCGCGATGATGGAGTCTTTGATCACCGAGTACGACAAGACTGGCTATATCCGCGAACGTACGGGCGCGATCTTGCCGAACGTTGCTCCCTCGAACGTCTACAAAACCAGCGACGGGCTCGTGCTGATCGCGGCCAATCAGGACACGGTGTTCGGACGTCTGTGTGAAGCCATGGGCCAGAACGAGTGGCCAAAAGACGCGCGCTTCGTCAATCATCAAGCGCGCGGTGCCAACCAAAAATTACTCGATGGTTTGATCGAGGCTTGGACCTCAACTATGAACACCAAACAGGTGTTGGAGCTGATGGATCAGTACGGCGTGCCGGCGGGTCAGATTTATCGCGCGCCCGAGATGCTCGACGATCCGCATTTCAAGGCGCGCGATGCGATCGTGACGACGCAACACCCATATTTCGGCGAGCTGCGAATGCAAAACACGGTGCCGAAGTTCTCCGAGACGCCGGGCAGTATTCGTACACCGGCACCGACCGAGCTCGGTCAACACAACGACGAGGTGTACACGAAACTACTCGGCTACACGGCCGAGCGCCTCGCCCAACTGCGCACCGCGAAGGTCATCTGATGGCTGCGGGCGAATCGCTGCACGACAATTACGCCCGTGGCGGCTTCGGTCAACGCCTCACGCCCGGGAGTCGTCCTGCCTTGTTGGTCATCGACTTCGTCCGCGCTTACCTCGTGCCGGGTTCGCCACTGTATGCGGGCGTCGAGCAAGCGCGAGCCGACTGCGTCACGCTGCTGAACGATGCTCGCGCGGCGGGTATCCCCATCATCCATACCAACGTGGTTTATCAACCCGGTGGTCGCGATGGCGGCGTGTTCTTTCGCAAGGTGCCCGCACTCGCCTGCTTTGAAGCGGGTGCGCACCCGGATCTCGCGGCGTTCGCCGAGGGTCTCGAGCCCGTTGCAGGTGAGACCGTCATTTCAAAGCAATATGCGAGTGCGTTCTTCGGCACGCCGCTCGCCTCGACGCTGACGGCTTTGGGGGTGGACACCGTCCTGATCGCGGGACTCTCAACGAGCGGCTGCGTGCGCGCGAGCACGGTAGATTGTTGCCAGCATGGCTTCGTCCCCGTCGTGGTGCGTGAAGCTGTCGGTGATCGCGCCCCAGGTCCGCATGAGGCTAACCTCTTCGACTTGCAGGCCAAATACGCTGAGGTTGCGTCGTTGGCCGATGCGCTGAATTACTTGCGGAGCTTTCCTAGATGAGCAGCACTTTGGGACCCATTTCGTGCGTGACGATCGCTGCGCCCGAGTTGCAGCACATGATCGACTCGTATCATCTGCACCTTGGCTACCAGTTGGTGGATCACGGTCGTTTGTCTCCGGCGCAGGCGGCGCTGTGGAATCTGCCGAACCTCGCCGGGCGCCGCTATGCCTTGATGTTGCCAGGCGGCGATGGTCAAACCTTTCTGCGCTTCGTCGAGAGTCGCCCGAATCATGATTACGTCGCTTTCCGCCACATGGGTTGGAATGCGGCCGAGTTCATGGTGCAAGACACCGATGGCATCGCAGCGCGTCTTGACGGCTCACCGTTCGACATCATCGGCCCACCGGCTGACCTGTCGTTCTCCGATAAAATCCGCGCCATGCAGGCGCTCGGCCCCGCTAAGGAATCGATCTACCTCACGTCCTTCAAAGAAAAGCTGCCCGAGTTCGATACCCCTGATCCCAAGCACTATGTCGATCGCGTGTTCATTGTGATTCTAGGTGGCGAATCCTGCGCTTCGATCAACGATTTTTATTCTCGCCACTTCGGCGTAGCTCCCGCTGCCGTCATACCCTCGGTGATTTCCGTGATCTCGAAAGCGCACGAACTCCCGGACGACGCACGCCACGACCTCGCCGCATTGACGCTACAGGGGCAATCGTTCATCGAGGCTGATCGCATGCCGACTGGCACCCTTCCTCGACTCGCTATGGACGGAGAGCTCCCGCCGGCGATCTCCATGGTGTCGTTCACGGTTAGTACGTGGCCGACAGGCCTCGAGTGGATCGCGCCACCGCGTGCCCTGCCACAAGCTCCCTACTATGGTCGTCGCGCGGGCGTTTGCGTCGGGGCAGCCGGGGAATGGATCGAACTCATCGAGGCGTGAACATGACCGATCCGATCCAACCGCCACCAGAATTTCCGAAGGGTCATCGACCGCAGGTGTTCTCAGAGCCGGCGATCGACCAGTTGTACGATGGCTACGTCATCTTAGGCACTGAGCTTGCCGTCGCGTTTGATCGTATCGACACCCTTGAGCGTCTTCTGCAAGAACGTCTCGGTGTGACGCTCGCGGAGATCGATGGCTACAAACCGAACGAGGCTGTGGATGCCGAGCGACAAGCCCGTCGCGCCGAGTTGGCACAGCGCCTGCTGCGTCCATTCCGTGAATTTCGTGATGATCGGATCACACGCGGCAGCCGCAAGGGGTAGCATCGCTCGGTCTGTCCGCCAACACGGAGGCCGATCTGCATGAAGGGTTTTAAGCAGCACGCGCTGCTACCGACGCCACAGCACGACGAACAAGCGCGCCAAGACTTCGTCGGGGCCTTGCGCGGCCACCTGTCCGGGCGAGTCATGCCTGGCAACTATCAACTCTTCGAGCGTCGTGTCGCGCCACGCTTCGCAGCCGAACATGGCCGGCCACCTGGGGAGGAGCAGGAAATCCGTGATTGGATGACGCGCGAGCCCTACTACCAGTTCTGGAGCGCACTGCAGCGTCGCAGTCAGGAACTACTTTGGGAGTCGGTCATCGATCCCACTGAGCGCGAATGGTCCGAATTGATCCAGCGCGCGCGCGGCGGCAAGTCTACGAAGGCAAGTAAGCGCGGTTCGTTGCGTCTGAACCCGTCGCTGACAGTACCGCGTTATCACGCCGCTGCGGATATTCATCTTCAACCGGGCGGATATCACACCGACTTCACGAGTGACGACATTGCGGCCGGTGCGATCTACGACAAGGGCATCAACCTCTACATGGGCGGTGCGCTCGGATCCGAAAATGATCTGATGGGCAACACGCTGCTGGCCTATCTGCGCGAGCGTCATCCGTCACATCAGCCGAAGCGAATACTCGACCTCGGTTGTGCCATCGGAAATAGCACCGTGGTTTGGGCTAGAGCCTTTCCGAAAGCCGAGGTGCACGGCATCGATATTGGAGCGCCCGTGCTGCGCTACGCCCACGCACGTGCAGAGGCGCTCGGTGCCGCCGTTCACTTCAGTCAACAGAACGCCGAAGGCACGGACTTCGCTGACGAGAGCTTTGATCTCGTGATCTCGCACATTGTGCTGCACGAGACCTCCAAATCGGCGCTGGTTCGCATCCTCGCCGAGTGCCGGCGGCTACTAAAACCCGGCGGCTTGATGCTGCATCTGGAAATCCCGCGTGGTCGCACGCCGATCGAGAAATTCATGCACAACTGGGAGTCGTACAACAACAACGAGACCTTCAGTCGGTACATGACTCGCATTGATCTTCCCGCAGAGGCGCGTAAAGCGGGCTTCGCTGCTGACGAGATTTCTCTAGAGGAATTCGTACCGAAAATGGATGTCGCGCAGATGAACTACACCCAGCATTTCTTCTGGAAGATTTTGGTCGGTCACAAGCACGGAGCAGCGTAATGGCCACCCGAAAACCGAAGAAAACGACAAGCAAGACTCGCCAGTCGGGCCGGACCCCAAAGTCTAAATCGTCTGTACCGCCGCCCGATGCCCCACCGCGCATAGCCCGCGTGGCCAAGGGGAAGAAACCTCAATACTTCAGCGATCCGGCGATCGACAAGTTGTTATGGATGACGGTGACATTGATGGAAGAGCTATCCGTGACGCGCGATCGCCTCGATACGGTTGAGCGGCTACTCACGAAGAAGCGTGTATTGAAAGCGACCGAGGTCGATCTATGGCGACCGGATCCGAAGTCGGCGGTTCAACGCGATGTGCGCCGCAAGGCCTTCGTCGACCGCATGATGCGTGCCGTGCACGCCGAACTTGACGAGGTACTGAGAGGAAATCACCGCGGCGCCGAGGATGACCCGGTCGCCGCGGTCGAGAGCTGATCAGCGCGCCCGCAAGGTCCAGAGGCGAGCCAGATCTTTCAACGTTTGATCGCCTTGAACGGCCGCGAAGGTCTCTTTAGCGCCATCCTTGTTGCCCGCCTTGAGACGAGCGATACCTAAGGTGATCTGAGTTTCGTTGGCGTTGCGCACGCCACCCTTCGCGATACCGCGCTCAATCGTCGCGACGGCTTTAGCGTAATCGCCGTAGCTCAGATAAGCCTGACCTATGCGCACGTCGATCTCACCATTCTTGCGTGCAGCGGCATCGCTATCCTGCTTGGCGAGTGTTGGCTTGTCGGCAGCCACCTGCGCCTTCGCCGAGGACAACAGCCGCTTGCTGAGGTCGGTCAGCGCTGGCGTGTTAAACACGTTGGCTGCTATGCCCGCTTCGACCACGGCCAACGCCTCACCGGGCAGACCCTTCTCGATCGACAATTGCGCCATCTCGGTGTAGTCCTCGCCGCGACGCATTCCACCTGCCTCGAACGCGTAGCGGAACACATTGAGCGTGTTTCCTTCAGAGGCGTTGCGCAACAATACGAGCGTGATGTTACCCGGGGTCTCCGGTCGCGGATGGAACTCGAGCTGCTTCTCGAGGGCCTTGAGGATGCACGTATCGTCGTCGAGCTTCGAACAAGAGCTGACATACAGCTGTAGCGCGATTTCCGCCGGTTTCTCGCCGCGCGATTGCAAGGCTGCCAACCACTTGTCGATGAAGCCGGTCGTTCTTTTGAAATCGTTGAGCAGGTAGTACGACTGTGCGGTCAGCAGCGCCACGGGTTCTTCGGTGTTGCCGGCGGCAATCGCTTGCTCGCCGAACCCGGCTGCGCGCTCGTACGCCTTCAGGTTGTAGTTCAGCTGCAGCAGTTGCTTGTAGCGAATCAGTCGATTGGCATCATCAAGGAAACCCGCCTCGAGCCCTTTCGAGAAGGCTGCTTCGGCACCCGCGGTATCGCCATTTCGCGCCGCACAGAAACCGAGCAACTCCGCGACCGCAAAGACATCGTAGGGTGGTTTGTCGGCTACCGCTTCTGTCGACTGAAGTGCGGCGACGCAATCAGCCCACTTTTCTTTCTTGATGGCATCTTGAGCCGTCTTGACCTGCTTGGCGACCGCCTTGCTGATCGACGGCCCCTTCGCGGCGGCTTCCTTTTGCGCGTACGCCGCGGGGGCCAGTATCGCTGCGACGCCTGCCGCGAGGATCCAGTGTTTAAGACGATGCATGGACATGAACTTCACCTCTTGCCTCGCGCCTTAGTTGGCACGCAGCGTCCAAAGTTTGGCAACACGCTCGAGATCCGCGTCGCCCTTGACGGCCTTGAAGGCCTTGCCAGCTTCTCCCTTGTTGCCAGCCCGCAGCTGCGCAATGCCAAGTAGGAGCTGAGCTTCGGCCGCGCTTGTCACGTTGCCCTTGCCAAGACCGCGTTGAATCGCCTTCACGGCGCTCGCCGCATCACCTAGGCTCAAATGGACCTGCCCGACGGCCAGATCGGCATCGCCACTCTTGCCCGCAGCGGCATCCCGCTCCTGCTTGGCAACGCCGGCCTTCGATGCTGCGGCGCGCTCCTTGGCGGAATTCAGCAACCGCGTGTTGCGGTCGATGTCGCGCTTCTCCGTGAAGACCTTCTTGGCGAATCCGGTTTCGAGCGTCTTCTGCGCTTCCGCCGGAATGTTCAACTCGATCGCCCGTTGCGCCATCTCGGTGTAGTCCGACGAACCGCCCATGGCGCCCACGTCCATCGCCAACCGATAGGCGTTATACGCCGCTGCGTCGTTACGGCTCGCGAACAGCGATTGCATCAAATTCGCCCAACCAGCCGGATTCGGGTAGTACGTGACGAGCTTCTCAAAGCCCTTCGCGGTGCACTCCTCGTCCTTGAGCTTCATGCACGCGGTGACGTACATCTGGATGGCATTCTCACGCGGACGCTGTCCACGGCGCTCTTGATCGGCGATCCACTTGCCGACGAAGTCACGAGTCGACTTGCTGTCGCCCTGCTGATAATAGGTTTGCGCCACGAGCAAGTAGGTGTCGGCATCAGCCGAACCGTCCTTGATCATCTTCTGGCCGTACTCGATGACTTTTGGGTAGCTCTTCATGCTGTAGTAAAGCTGCAAGATCGCTTTGGTTCGCGCCGGCACCGCTTTCGCGTCGACGAACGACGAGGCAAGGTTTGTCTCATACGCCTTGACGGCCGACGCAAAATCATTCGAGCGCGTTGCGCAAAAGCCGACCAGCTCGTTGGCGATGAAATCATCGTAGGCGTTCTTTCCAGCCACGCCCTGCGCTTCGCGGGCCTTGGCGATGCACTCCGACCAACGATTTGCCTTGCTTGCGGCTTGCGCAGCCGCCAAGGTCTTGGCCGCTGCAGCGCTATTCTTGGCAGCCTGCGCATCAGCGACGGGCGCGAAACCCAAGGCAGCGATCAGCAAGGCGGGGATCAGAGCGACAGACTTGTTCATGACTTTCCTCATAAAAAAAATCGCCGCACCCAATTAGGGATGCGGCGAGGATATTTCTAAACCTGCTGCAATCGAGGCGGCGTCCCTTATTCCTGGAACTCCGCCACGTTGACGAAGCCGATCTTCTTCATGCGATTGCGCTGCGCCGAAGCGAGCACCTTGGCAACGACATCGTACTTCGCGCGCTTGTCCGGTCGCATGTGCAACTCGGGCTGCGGATCCTTCTGCGACTCCTGACGGAAGTACGTTTCGAGCTTATCGAGGTTGTCGACAACCGTACCGTTCCAGAGCACCGTGCCATCGAAGTCGATTTCGATATCGATGACTTCCGGCTGAACCGGCGGCGGAGGCGCATTGGTCGGACGCGGCATGTCGAGCTTCACAGCATGCGTCATCACCGGGATGGTGATGATGAACATGATCAACAACACCAGCATGACGTCGATGAGCGGCGTCGTGTTGATGTCGCACATCGCGCCCTGATCACTACCGCCTACATTCATTCCCATGACTATGAACTCCTAAACGTTCGATCAGCGCGCGCCGCGGATGCCGCGATCCGGCTCGGTAATGAAGCCAACCTTGACGATGCCACCGCGCTGCACCGAATACAGCACGCGACCGACATCTTCGTAACGCGAGTTGGAGTCACCGCGAATGTGGATCTCCGGCTGAGGATCCTTGATGGCCTCGGCCTTCACCATTTCAACCAGCTGATCGCGTCCGGCGATCTGCTCGTTGTTCCAGTAAATGTTTCCCTGAGCATCCACCGCAATGGTGATGTTCTCAGGTTTGGTTTCGGTCGGGATGTTGGCCGCCTTGGGCAGGGACACCTTAACCGTCTTCGTGATCACGGGAATCGTGATGAGGAAGATGATGAGCAACACCAGCATGACGTCCACGAGCGGGGTCGTGTTGATCGTGCTGTTGAGTTCGTCTTCGCCGCCAGAACCGACACTCATCGCCATGGACTGTATTCCTCGTCTGTCTCAGGAGCCTGGGGTGCACCACACGATGCACCCCAGGCCTTCACCCGAGAATGATTATCGTCAATTACTTCTTGGCAGCTGCGGCAGCCGGAGCAGCCGAGGGCGGCAGCGGCGTGCGAGCGCCGCCAACCAGGAACGCATGGAGGTCGCTCGTGAAGCTCGCGAGCTCTTCCTGAATTTCCTTGTTGCGACGGATCAGCCAGTTGTAACCCATCACCGCCGGCACCGCGACCGCGAGACCGATAGCAGTCATGATGAGCGCCTCACCGACCGGGCCTGCGACCTTGTCGATGCTCGCCTGACCCGAAACGCCGATCGCGACGAGAGCGTGGTAGATGCCCCACACCGTGCCGAACAAACCGACGAACGGAGCGGTCGATCCCACAGTGGCAAGCCACGGCAGACCACCGGTTAGGTTCATGTTGATACCCTCGATCGAGCGCTGCAGCGACAGCGTCATCCACTCGTGGAGATCAACACGCTCGTTGAAACGACCTTCGTGGTGCTGGCGAGCACGCACGCCATCCTCGGCGATCGAGCGGAAGGTGTCGCCCTTCGGCAGACGATCGACAGCTTCGTTGACCGAACCTGCCGTCCAAAACTTCTGCTCGGCCAGCTTGGCCGACGCCAAGAGCTTACGCTGGTCGATGAACTTCATGAGGATGACGTACCAAGACGTCAGCGACATGATGACCATGATGATGAGAGTACCCTTGGCGACGAAATCTCCCTGTTCCCAGAGAGCTCCGAGGCCGTACGGGTTCTCGACTACTGCGGTGGCTACTTCGTTTTCCATGATTTCCTCAGCGGGTGAACTCTTTACTTGATCTCAAACTTGACACGGAAGGACACGCAAGACTGCTCTTGCGGCTGACCGTTGGCGGTGCCCGGTTGATAACGACCAGCACGTGCCAACTTGACTGCACCTTCATCGAGACGCGGGAAGCCGGACGACTGGGCGATTTGCGGATCACCCGTCAACTTGCCCTTGGCGTCGACGCAAACACGCACCGTCGCCGAGCCCTGCTCCTCAGCGCGCTTGGAGGCGGCCGGGTAATAGTCTTCACTCGACGGCATACGACCGATCTTCGCGGGCGCCATCACGACACGCGGCGCAGGCGGCGCGACGACAGCCGGCGCGGGCTTGTCGGTGACGTTGCTGATCGCAGTGGTTTGCGTCTCCATCGGAATGTCGATGACGACATCCGGCGGCGGCACCTGAACCGGCGGGCGCTCCATCTGCGGAGGCGGCGGCGGTGGCGGCTTATCCTCCGGCTTGATCTCTTCGATGATGTCGGTGACGAGAGGCGGCGCAACCACCTCCACGACCTTGCGTGCGAGGCCACTGACGAGCCCGTACACCAACAGCAAATGGAATCCGATGATGGCCCCGAATACGGCCATACGGCGTGAGTTGTTCTGTTCTACGTAGCGGGCCATGTTCTCTCGTGGTCGCTATTCAATGGTTGCGAAACTGCGGGTCGCAAAACTAACCGTCTTCTCGACCCCGCGCAACCGTCGACTCCCGTCCGGCACCCACCTCTCGGGCACGCACCAACCGGGAGAACCCACACTCCGTGCACATCGGAAAACAGCCTCTTCACTAGACGCCGTTTTCTTCAGTGGGCGGAATGGGCTGGGGGTGTCTCGGAACTTCCCTGCTCCCGGTATAACCCGCCGTGAAGCAGGCATAACCAGCACCAGTGCAATCCCTTGCATACCCCCTAACCGAGGCCAACTGTAACCGCGGTAGTCGCGACTGACAACCCACTTTCACCGAAACTTCATTTCGTGTTGTGCAATCAATCGGTGACAGCCCCCTCGGATGCGCTGCTAACCGAACGCGCGTATTTCGCGAGTACTCCCGTCGTGGTGTACGGCTTCGGTGCTTTCCATGCGTTCGCACGCGCCTTCATCTCGCGCGCACTGACATCCAGATCGATGCGGCGCTTCAAGGCATCGATGCGAATTCGATCGCCGTTGCGAATGAGTGCAATCGGCCCGCCGTTAGCTGCTTCCGGAGAAATATGTCCGACGACAAAACCGTGGCTACCACCGGAGAAACGACCATCTGTGATTAAAGCCACTTTATCGCCAAGCCCCAAGCCCATGATCGCGCCTGTCGGACTCAGCATCTCGCGCATACCGGGGCCGCCGCGAGGACCCTCGTAACGAATGACAACGACATCACCGGCTTTGACCTTGCCTGCGAGAATCGCAGCGGTGGCTTTTTCTTCGCCGTCAAAAACACGAGCGCGCCCTTCGAACGCAAGACCTTCCTTACCCGAAATCTTGGCAACGGCACCCTCCGGCGCTACGCCGCCGTACATGACGACAAGATGACTGTCGGCCTTGATCGGCGCAGAGAACGGCTGGATGATTTTTTGATCCTGCGGATAATCACGAACGTGCCGCAGGTTTTCCGCCATCGTCTTGCCTGTCACCGTCAGACAATCGCCATGTAACAAGCCGCGATCGAGCAATCGCTTCATCAATGGCCGGATGCCACCGATTGCGATTAATTCCGACATTGCATATTTCCCGCTCGGTCGCAGATCGGCGAGCACCGGAACACGCTTGCCGATTCGCGTGAAGTCATCGAGTGTCAACTTCACTTGCGCTGCTCGCGCGATGGCAAGCATATGCAGCACCGCATTGGTTGAGCCACCGAGCGCGATCGTGACGGTGATGGCGTTCTCGAATGCCTTGCGGGTCATGATTTGTCTGGGCGTGATGCCGGCGTTGACGAGCGCGACCACCGCCTCACCTGCCCTGCGGCAATCAACGAGCTTGTTCGGGCTGATCGCATCTTGTGCCGAGCTGTCGGGTAAGGACATGCCGAGAGCTTCCATGGCCGATGCCATCGTGTTGGCGGTGTACATGCCACCGCAACTGCCAGGACCTGGAATCGCGGTGCGCTCGACTTCGAGCAGCTCGCGGTCACTGACCTTGCCGGCCGCATGCCCGCCGACCGCTTCGAATACCGACACGATGTCACGACGCTTGGCACCCGGGCGGATCGTACCGCCGTAAACGAAGACGGCTGGACGATCGAGGCGCGCGAGCGCGATCGCGCACCCCGGCATGTTCTTGTCGCAGCCACCAATCGCGACGATACCGTCAAAGCCCTCGGCACCCGCTACGGTTTCGATGGAGTCGGCGATCACTTCGCGAGAAACCAACGAGTAGCGCATACCCGGCGAGCCCATCGAAATGCCATCGGACACCGTGATGGTGTTGAACAGCACACCCTTGCCGCCCGCGACGTTGGCGCCCGCCTCGGCCTCTTTGGCCAGATCGTTGATGTGCATGTTGCAGGGCGTGAGATTCGCCCAGGTCGAGGCGATACCAATCTGCGGCTTCTTGAAGTCTGCGTCCTTGAAACCGACGGCGCGCAACATCGCACGGGACGGCGTTTGCTTTGGGCCATCCACGACCAGACGCGACCAACGACGCGGATCGTTCTTGGCTTGGGAAGCGCGGGGATTCGAGGAACGCTTGCGGTTCATGAGAGCCTCAAAGATAAGATGTGGGGGTTAATTGGCTTACGGTTAGCGAGACGAATACATCTAGGATCAGCCGAATCGCTCGGCGAGGTAACGATCCATTAGACGTAGCACCTGCGCGTCAGCACCGACCGGTCGGCCGGGTCGCTCGCGCGCATTCCAACCGTACAAATCGAAATGCACCCAAGGAGTGCTCGGCTCGATGAACCGACGCAAGAACAACGCGCCGAAGATCGCTCCCGAGAAACTGGAGCTCGACACGTTATTGATATCGGCGATGCGGCTCGTGAGCTCCTCGTCGTAGGAATCCCATAGTGGTAACGGCCAAACGGGATCGGCCTCTTGATCGCCGAGCGTCTGCAGGATTTGCGACAAAGCAGCATCATTACTGAATAGCGCCGGCAACTCCGGCCCCAAAGCAACGCGCGCCGCACCGGTCAGAGTGGCGAAATCGACCAACAAGTCGGGCCGATCGCTTTGTGCCTCGGTCAGCGCATCGGCGAGCACGAGCCTCCCCTCAGCGTCCGTATTGCCGATCTCAACCGTGAGTCCGCGGCGCGAGCGCAGGATATCGCCCGGACGAAAAGCGCGACCACCCACCGAGTTTTCAACCGCCGGAATCAGCACCCGAAGTCGTACGGGCGCGGCGCGCTCGATCAACGCCTTGGCAAGCCCGATCGCTACCGCAGCACCGCCCATGTCTTTCTTCATTAACAACATGGCGGCTGCGGGCTTTAGGTCGAGTCCGCCGGAGTCGAAGCAGACCCCCTTGCCAACCAAGGTGACCCGCGGATGACGCTCATTACCCCAGCGCAATTCGAGCATGCGCGGTGCACGGTCACTGGCCCGACCGACCGCATGGACGAGCGGATAGTTAGCCCCGAGCAGATCGTCGCCGACAATGCTGCGAAACTCGGCACCGTGCCGCGCGGCCAGATCGCGCATGACCGTTTCGAGTTCCGCCGGCCCGAGATCGTTGGCCGGGGTGTTGATGAGGTCGCGCGTCAGGTTGCAGGCCGCGGCGCGGCGTTCGGCTTGTTTGCTCGGATCGCCGACCGGGCTTTCCAGTTGGGCGCGAGAGCTGGTCGGCGTCGCGCGATAGCGTAGATAACGATAGTCGCCTAGCCGCCAACCGAGTTCACACTGGTAGCTCACGCGATCGGGAAGCACATCGGCGAAGTGGTAACGCCCTGCCGGTAGTTTGTCGGGCAGACCTGCGACGTGCCACCAACGCAGCTGATCAATCGACTCCAGTGCACCAAGGCCGAGCACGACCGCGGCAATCGGCTCACCGGCTTCGCTCGGCAAGAGCAGCACGCGATGACGCTCCGCATTGAAGCTCTGCGCGGACAACACAGCGCGCGCGGCAGCGCTCTGCGTCGCTGCAAATTGGGCGAGCGAGGACTCGGTGACGAGCCAAATCGGGCGGGAATTAGCGTTAGAGATGACCATGGGCAGGATGTTATCCCGATTGACACCCGAACCGTGGCTGTGATGACATTACGCCCATGATCCGCACTAATTTCTCGCTCCGCTTCTCGTCGGTTGCCGCTGGCAACGCGGTCGCGGCCGGGCTATTTCCGCTGCTAAGCCTAAGCAGCCGGTGCGGGTTGTCTGTCGGGGTCTGAAGCCCAAGGGCCAGATCCAGCGACCGAGGAGGATCAGACAACCCCCGCACCGGCCGACCGCCGATGCGGGGTTTTTTATTGTTCGTTCACGATTCAAGTGCAACCGGGAGTGATGTGATGAAGTTGTTTTCGCAGAAGGACGTCGATAAGAAAGCGCTGAAAGGCGCGCGCATTTGTGTGCTCGGCTACGGCAGTCAGGGTCGTGCGCATGCGCTCAACTTGAAGGACAGCGGTTACGACGTCGTTATCGGCGTTCGCAAAGGCGACAGCTGGAAGAAGGCTAAGAAAGATCGTCTGCCCGTCGCGCTGCCCGCCGATGCCGTCAAGGGTGCGGACCTCATCGCGATGCTCGCTCCCGATCTCGCACAGAAAGATCTTTACGAGTCCGTGGTCGCCAACATCAAGAAAGGCGCGACCCTGCTCTTCGCGCACGGTTTCAACATTCACTTCAAGCAGATCAAGCCGCGCAAGGATCTCGACGTCGTCTTGATCGCGCCGAAGGGACCCGGTGATCTCGTACGTCGTCAGTACGAGCAAGGCCGAGGCGTTCCGTCTCTCATCGCCGTTTTCCAAGACGCGTCGCGCAAGGGCTTCGCCAAGGCGCTCGCCTACGCGGATGGTATTGGCGGTACTCGCGGCGGCGTGTTGAAGACGACCTTCGCCGAGGAGACCGAGACGGATCTGTTCGGCGAGCAGGCCGTGCTCTGTGGTGGCGCAACCGAGCTCGTCGTCAAGGGCTTCGAGACGCTGGTCGAGGCTGGCTATCAACCCGAAGTGGCCTACTTCGAGTGCATGCACGAGCTGAAGCTCATCGTCGATCTGCTGCATGAAGGCGGTATCTGGAAGATGCACAAATTCATCAGCGAGACGGCCAAGTACGGCGACCTCACGCGCGGTCCGCGCGTGGTCAACGCCAAGACCAAGGCCGAGATGCGCAAGATTCTCAAAGAAATCCAACAGGGTAAGTTCGCCCGTCAATGGATTCGCGAGAACGCTACGGGCCGCAAGAAATACGACAAGATGCTGAAGAACGACCTCAACCGTCCGATCGAGAAAGTGGGCTACGCGCTGCGCGCCCGCATGCCTTGGTTGGATCAAGGTCGTTAATTAGGAGAACCTGCCATGACATCGAACGCCGACCGGGTAATGATCTTCGACACCACGCTGCGCGATGGGGAGCAAGCCCCAGGTTGCAGCATGACGCAGCCGGAAAAGCTGCGCGTGGCGAAGGCGCTAGCCGACCTCGGCGTCGATGTCATTGAGGCCGGGTTCCCCGCCGCCTCGCCCGGCGACTGGGAGTCCGTTCACTCGGTCGCCCGCGAGGTCGAGGGGCCCATTATTTGCGGCCTCGCCCGCTGCACACGCGATGACATCGAAAAAGCCGCGCGTGCGCTGCGTCCAGCTCCCAAGCACCGTATCCACGTATTCCTCGCCACGAGTGCCATCCACCGGCAATACAAGCTCAACATGGCGAAAGAGGAAATTATTCGCAGCGCCGTCGAGGGCGTGAAAATCGCTCGCGAATACTGCGAAGACGTCGAGTTCTCCCCTGAGGACGCCTCGCGCACGGAGCTCGAGTTCCTCGCTCAGGTTGTCGAAGCGGTCATTGACGCGGGTGCCACGACCGTCAATATCCCGGACACCGTCGGTTATACGGTGCCGCACGAGTTCGCTGAACTTTTTCGGTATCTGCGCAAGAACGTCAGCAACATCGATCGCGCTCGCCTCTCCGTCCACTGCCATGACGATCTCGGTATGGCGGTCGCCAACAGCTTGATGGCCGTCGTTGCAGGCGCACGACAGATCGAGTGCACCATCAATGGCATCGGTGAGCGCGCGGGTAATTGCTCGCTCGAAGAAGTGGTGATGGCATTGCGTACTCGCGAAACGTTCTTCAATGCCCGAACCCACATCCAGTCGCAGAAGCTCTACCCTGCTTCTCGTCTTGTCTCGAGCATTACCGGAATGCCGATCCCGCGTAACAAAGCGATCGTTGGCGAAAACGCTTTCGCGCACGAATCGGGGATTCACCAGCATGGCATGCTCAAGCACGCGAGTACGTACGAGATCATGCGCCCGCAGGATGTCGGTCTCAGCCGCTCGGCTCTCGTACTCGGCAAGCATAGCGGCCGTCACGCCTTGCGTGAGCGCATCAAAGAACTCGGCTTTGATATCGACGAGGCGGAATTCGCGCGAGTCTTCGAAGAGTTCAAGGCGCTCGCAGACAAGAAAAAGGAATTATTCGATGGCGATATCGAAGCGCTGGTTTTGAAGGCCGAAGGCCAGGACCAGGGCCCATGGTCGCTTGAGAGCTTGAGCACCGCGTCCGGTTTGCAAAATGCAACGGCCACGGTGAGCCTGCGTCATCAAGACGGTCGCTGTATCGAACGCAGCTCCAGCGGCGATGGCCCTGTCGATGCGGCTTTCAAGGCGATCGAGGACATCACGGGCATCAACCCCTCGTTGCAGAAATTCGAGCTGCGCAGCCTCTCTGAGGGTGAGGATGCCCAGGGCGAGGCCATCGTGTACGTCAACTTTCAGGATCGAAGCTACCGAGGCTCCAGTGCGACAACCGATATCGTCGAATCGGCCACCCGTGCGTTCCTCGAAGTGATCAATCGCATCGAGTTGTCACAGAAGGCGCAGGCCGCTTAACCCGCGCACTCGCGAAACAGATACCCCACTCCTTTCACCTTATTGCAGAAGAAGTCCATGTCCGCTCCGAAAACCATGTTCGAGAAAGTCTGGGCCGCACACGAAGTAGTGCCTCAGACGGCTGATACACCCGCTGTCATATTCATCGACCTGCACCTCACCCACGAGGTCACCTCGCCGCAGGCGTTCTCCGTGCTCAAATCGCGCGGTCTCAAGCTTCGTCGTCCGGATCTGACACTGGCGACGATGGATCACGCGACACCGACCCGAACCGAACAGGTGTTCGGTGGTGCGCCGATTTCGATCGAATCAGCGGCCAAGCAAATCCGGCAGCTGGAGGTGAATTGCGCTGAGTTCGGCGTAGAACTGCTTGGTCTGCAGGACGCGCGCCGCGGCATCGTGCACATCATCGGCCCCGAGCTGGGCGTGACACAGCCCGGCAAGACCATCGTCTGCGGCGACAGTCACACCTCCACGCACGGCGCTTTTGGCGCGCTCGCCTTCGGCATTGGCACGACGGAAGTCGGGCACGTGATGGCAACGCAATGCCTGTTGCAGAAGAAGCCGAAGACTTTTGCCGTCAATGTCTCCGGAAGACTACGCCCCGGCGTCACCCCGAAAGATTTGATCCTCGCCATCATCGGCAAGGTCGGCGTCTCGGGCGGCACCGGCTACGTATTCGAATATCGCGGCGAAGCAATTCGCGCCATGGACATGGAGCAGCGCATGACTGTCTGCAACATGTCCATTGAAGCGGGTGCGCGCGCCGGCATGATCGCGCCGGACGAGGTCACTTTTGCTTATCTCAAAGATAAGCCGCGCTCGCCCAAAGGTGCTGCGTGGGATGAGGCAGTGGCTTACTGGCGCACATTGGCGACCGATGAAGGCGCGATCTTCGACAAGACCATCGAGATCGATGCCTCCGCGCTCGAGCCCATGATCACCTACGGGACCAATCCGGGCATGGTGGTTCCGATCTCGGGACAGGTCCCAGACCGTCGTGGCGATGCCGTGTTCGATGCAGCGATGAAATACATGGGGCTGACCCCGGGCGCGCCGATCACCGACGCGCCGGTCAACGTGGTGTTTATCGGCAGCTGCACCAATGGGCGCCTCGGCGATCTTCAGGCTGCGGCGAAGGTGTTAAAGGGCCAACGCGTCGCCCCAGGCGTGCAAATGCTCGTCGTGCCGGGATCCCAAGAGGTCAAACGCGAGGCGGAAGAACTGGGCCTGCACGAGATATTTAAACAAGCTGGTGCCGAATGGCGCGAATCGGGTTGCTCGATGTGTCTCGGCATGAACGGCGACACCGTTGCCAAGGGTGAGTATGCCGTCAGCACCAGCAATCGCAATTTCGAAGGTCGCCAAGGTATCGGCGCTCGCACTTTGCTAGCGAGCCCCGAAACTGCGGCGGCATCGGCCATTCGCGGTCGTGTCACCGACCCGCGTGAGTTCATCATCTGAGGCCCACCATGGATCCGATCACCGTTATTCGCTCACGCACGGTCGTGATGCCCTCCACCAATATCGATACCGACCAGATCGTACCGGCTCGTTTTTTGACGACGACTACGAAGGAAGGCCTAGGTAAACAGCTCTTTGCCGACTGGCGCTACGATGCCGCAGGGCAACCGAAGCCGGATTTCATTCTCAATCGCCCTGAAGCGGCTGGATGTCGCGTCCTCGTTGCGGGGCGCAACATCGGCTGCGGTTCGTCGCGTGAACATGCGCCGTGGGCGTTGGTCGACTTCGGCTTTCAGGCTGTGATCAGCACCGAGATCGCCGATATCTTTCGCAATAATTCTTTGAAGAACGGACTGCTGCCGATCATCGTGGATGAGGCAACGCACGCTTGGTTGCTCGCTAACTCGGGTGTCGAGGTCGAAATCGATCTGACAACGTCCTCGTTGAAGCTTGCCGACGGTCGCAGCGTGACGTTCCCGATCGATGGCTTCGCCCGCTATTGCTTGACGAATGGCGTCGATGAGCTCGGCTTCCTGCTCTCGAAGGATGCCGAGATCAAGCGCTACGAGGCGAGTCGCCGCGCATGAAGGCGCATATCGCCGTGCTCGGAGGCGACGGAATCGGTCCTGAGGTCGTTGCCGAGGCCTTGCGCGTGCTGCGCGCGGTGGCTGTGCAGCATCAACACGAGTTCGTGCTTCAGGAGTTGCCCTTCGGTGGTGTCGCCATCGACCAATTCGGCGACGGCTTGCCCGAACACACCATCCAAGGCTGTCTCGCGTCCGACGGCGTATTGCTCGGCGCCATCGGTGGACCGAAGTGGGGCCCTAATGCGCCAGTCCGCCCTGAATCGGCCCTGCTCCGTTTGCGCGCAGAGCTTGGGGTCTATGCGAACCTTCGCCCGATCAAGGTACACCCGACCTTGCGGGCGGCCTCGCCGATCAAACCTGAGATCATCGATGGTGTGAACCTGCTCTTCGTTCGGGAACTCACCGGTGGCATCTACTTTGGCAAAAAGTGGCGTGAGGGTGATCGCGCCGTCGACGAGTGTGCCTACACGGTCGGCGAGATCGAGCGCGTCACACGCATGGCGGGCCGGCTCGCCGTTCGCCGACGCAGCAAGATTACTCAAATCGATAAATCCAACGTGCTCGAAACGTCGCGTCTTTGGCGCAACGTGAGTGAGCGTGTCATCCGCGAAGAGTTCCCGTCGGTCAGCATCGATCACATGCTGGTCGACTCGGCGGCCATGCAACTGATCCGTAATCCGCGCGACTTCGACGTGATTCTCACGGAGAACTTGTTTGGCGACGTGCTCACCGATGAGGGCGCGATGCTGGCGGGTTCTTTGGGTGTGTTGCCTTCGGCCGCGTTGGGTGATGGCAAGCGTGGCCTCTACGAGCCAATCCATGGGTCGGCACCCGATATCGCAGGCAAAGGCATCGCCAACCCGATCGGCACGATCATGAGTGCGGCGATGTTGCTGCGGCATTCGCTGGGCTTGGACGCCGAGGCCGTGGCGATCGAGAAGGCAGTTGGCCGCGCTCTCGATGCCGGCGCACGCACGGCCGACATCGCAACGCCAGGTAGCAAACCCCTCTCGACGAGCGAGATGGGCGATGCGGTACTCGCAGCGCTCGTCTAGCGCAGTGGGCTAGAGTGCCTTTAGCGCCTGCGCGAGATCCTCACGCAGGTCGTTGACCGCCTCGATACCAACCGACAAGCGCAGCAGTCCATCGGTTAAGCCCGCTGCAGCGCGCGCCGCCGGATCCATGGCCGCGTGCGTCATCGTGGCCGGATGTGCCACGAGACTCTCGACGCCGCCGAGCGATTCAGCGAGAGAAAATAACTGAAGCTCACCGACAAATTTCTCGACGGCGGGCAAGCCGCCAACCAACTCGATGGTCACGATGGCGCCGAAACCATTCTGCTGCGCTCGCGCCGTCGCATGCTGGGGATGATCGACCAAGCCGGGATACAGCACGCGGCCGACGCCCGGCTGAGTCTTGAGCCAACTCGCGAGCTCATTGGCATTCTGCTCGTGTATCGCCATGCGTGCGTGCAGGGTTCGCAGACCGCGCAGCACGAGAAAGCTGTCGAACGCCGTGCCCGTCATGCCGAGCGCATTGGCCCACCAGGCGAGCTGGGTTGCATCCTCCGGCGTCGCGGCAACGACCGCACCGGAGATCACATCGCTGTGCCCGTTCAGGTATTTCGTCATCGAGTGCACGACGAGATCGGCGCCGAGCGACAAGGGCTGCTGCAGCACTGGCGAGAGGAAGGTGTTGTCGACGGCAACTTTCGCGCCGGCTGCATGCGCGACACGCGCGACGTCTCGAATGTCCGTGATACGCAGTAACGGGTTACTTGGCGATTCCACCCAAACCAAATCCGCGGGCGTGCTGAGCGCGGAACGCCAAGCGCTGTCATTACCGAAGTCGACGAACTCGACACGAAAATCTCCGCGTCGCTGCCACGCCGAGAAAAGTCGGAACGTGCCGCCATAACAATCGTGCGGCACGACGATACGGGCGCCTTGTTTCAGGATTTGCCCCACCAAGGCGATCGCACCCATCCCCGACCCCGTTACGACGGCGCCGGCGCCTCCTTCTAGATCAGCGACGGCTTCGGCTAAAAGATCGCGCGTCGGATTTCCGGAGCGCGAGTAATCGTAGCGACCTTTCACGCCGAAGCTGGGAAACGCGAAGGTGGAGCTCAGGTGGATCGGCGGGACAACCGCACCGGTGGTCGGATCGGATTCGAGCCCAGCTCGAACGGCGCGGGTTCGCGGATCATTGGCGGCTTGCGTCTTGCGATTCATGATTACCTTAAACTTTGCTCAAAAAATGGCCGAAGTTGCTGCGCTTCTTTCAAAAACGCATCGTGCCCGAAAATCGAGTGTATTTGCGTCAATCGACACTGCGGCAGCGACGCGGCGAGCTGTTGCATATCCGCAAGGGGGACGAGCTGGTCCGAGTCCACGGCTAGTGCCGACACCGGTACCGAAATTTGCCGGGGATCGACCCGATGCAAGTCGATGGATTCCGACAAGGCGACAAAGCTACCTGCCGCGTAGCGTACGGCGTACTGTTCACCACGAGCCATCAAATATTCTTCCACCGGGAAAACGGCGCCTTCCGGGTTATGACGGGCTTCCCCATCGAAACGCTGCAGGAATTCCTCCGGTGTTCGGTAGGTCGACATCGCAAGAGCACGCGCGAGCGCGAGGGCGGATCGCGTATCCCCGAGTCGATCACCGAGCCGAACGATACGACGCTGTACGCTGCGCCATGCGGTAGCCATCGGATGAGTGCGATGTGCCGCACTCAGCACGATCAGGCGTTGCAGCCGCTGCGGGTAGCGATCGGCGAAAGCAAGACCCACCATACCGCCGTACGAGGCGCCAACGAAGGCATGGATCGACTGGATCTCGAGATGACGCAGAACGAGGTGTAGCAACTCGGCCTGGTCGAACGTGGAAACACTCGGAAAGGCTAACGAGTCTTTCGGACCTGTCGTGTCGCCACTGCCTCCGAGATAGTCGAAGGAGAGAATCTGGTATCGATCTGTCGGGATCGGCGCTCCCGGCCCGACCACCGTACTCCACCAACCGGCGGCTGCGTCGCGTTGATCGCAAACAACTCGATGCGCAGAGATGCCGCCGAGCGCGACAACCACCGGGTGCACTGGGTCACCCTCGCAGCGCCAAGCGATATCGAGCGATGCTATTTGGCCGCCGTGGTGCAAACAGAACGGTTTGCCTAACGACAAAACTCCTTCACGGACGTTACGGGCGATCTGGGACGACATGTTCGAGTGGTGTTCCGAGTTGCCATGGCTCACACCGATCAACCCGCTCGACGAGTGCCCGCGCGCGGCGGGGACCGACAGCCATCTCCTCGCGGAGCCATGTCGGCACTCATCTGACCGCAGTATTGTGCTGCGGCAGGAGTTGGCACCTTCACGGTGTGGTTGGCACCGTTGGTTGCCCCGGCTTCGTCGGGCCTGTCCCTCTGCCGGTCTCGATGAGGCGGCGGATGGTAAGTGTCGGACCGGACAGGCGTCAAGTTGCACCTTGAGCTTGCGACCATTTTGTACTATCGTACTAGCACGTTAATACATTCAAACGGTCCCCATGAAGCCCCACCCCACGGTCTCGCCTCGCCAAGAGGCCCGCGCCGAGAAGCACCTCTATCAGGCGATTTTGACCCTCAAGTCGGTCGAGGAGTGCCGCGCGTTCTTTCGCGACCTATGCACTCCCGCTGAGCTCGAGGCGATGTCGGATCGCTGGGCCGTTGTCGAGTGGCTAGAGCGCGGCGTTCCCTACCGAGAGATTCACAAACACACGGGTGTCAGTGTGACCACCATCGCGCGCGTCGCGCGCTACGTCGGCGACGGCAACGGCGGCTACGAGCTTGCCCGTCAACGCTTGCAGGAGAATCGATGATGTCCGCCGCTGACCCCAATCGTTTGAAGCTCGCTGTGCAGAAATCCGGCCGCTTGACAGAACATTCGACCGACCTCTTGGTTCGATGCGGGCTCAAATTCTCGCGCGGCAAGGATCAACTTGTCGGCTTTGGCGAGAACATGCCGCTCGATCTGCTCTTTGTCCGCGACGACGATATTCCAGACTTGGTCGAAGAAGACGTCTGCGACTTAGGTCTGGTCGGGCTCAACGTGCTCGAGGAGAAGCGCCTCGAGTGGATCGCGCGCGGACACGAGCCCAAGTTCACCATCTTGCGTCCACTCGACTTCGGGCGTTGTCGGCTTGCCATCGCCATACCCGAGGAGATGGCCTGGACTGGGGCCGCCTCGTTGCAAGGTAAGCGTATCGCGACGACCTACCCCTATGTGCTCGGGCGATTCTTGCGCGAGAGAGGCATCGAGGCCGATATCGTGACGCTCTCCGGAGCCGTGGAAATTGCACCGCGTTTGGGACGCGCCGATGCGATCTGTGATCTCGTTTCAACGGGGTCGACATTGCTCGCCAATCGGCTGCGCGAAGTGGAAACCGTGCTCGAGAGTCAGGTTGTCTTGATCCGAACACCCGTTGCCATCGATCCCATCAAGACCGAATGGGTTGAGCGTTTGCTGATGCGTATCGATGGCGTGCAACAAGTCCGCGAAAGCAAATACATCATGCTGCATGCACCGCGCAGCGCATTGCCGGCGATTCGCCAGCTGCTGCCTGGCAGCGAATCACCGACCATCATTCCGCTTGAGGGGCATCCGGATCGCGTCGCCGTGCACGCGGTATGCCGTGAAAATGTGTTCTGGGAAACGCTGGAGAGCCTGAAAGCGGCTGGTGCCAGTGCCTTGCTCGTGTTACCGGTCGAGAAGATGCTCGCATGATGTTACCGATTCTCGATTACGCCGCACTCGACGCCGCCGCTCGGCGTGACGCTTTGTCGCGCCCAGCAGTGGCCGAACGTGCGCAACTGGTTTCACTCGTTCGCGAGACGGTGGCTCGAGTGCGTGCAGAGGGCGATTCGGCGGTGCTCGACTACGCACGACGTTTCGATGGTGGCGAGCCGGAATCACTGCGCGTGTCCGTCGATGATCTCGATTCGGCGTTGCAGTCTCTAGCCCCGATCGAACGACACGCGCTGGAGCGCGCGATCGACAACGTGCGGCGTTTCCACGCAGCACAGTTACCAGCGCCGCTATCGGTCGAGACCTCGCCCGGCGTTCGATGTGAGCGCATCACCCGACCGATCGATTCGGTAGGACTTTATGTGCCAGGTGGGTCTGCGCCCCTGCCCTCCGCCTTGATCATGTCGGCCGTGCCAGCTGAACTCGCTGGCTGCCCGCGCCGGGTACTTTGCACTCCCGCGGCTCGCGGTCAGCCGATACACCGTTCAATACTCGCGACGGCGCGTCTCCTTGGAATCACTGAAGTATTCGCCGCAGGCGGCGCGCAAGCCATTGCTGCAATGGCGTATGGCACGCAGACAATTCCCAAGGTCGACAAGATCGTGGGCCCTGGTTCCGCCTGGGTAACGGCAGCTAAACAAATCGTGGCCGAAGACGCCGCGGGTGCAGCACTCGATCTGCCCGCGGGTCCCTCCGAGGTGTTGGTCATCGCCGACGACGCAGCAAATCCCGCGTTCGTTGCGGCAGACCTGCTTGCGCAAGCTGAGCACGATCCGCTGTCGCAGGCGATTCTACTCACCACATCCAGAGAATTGGCCGAAGCGGTCCGAACGAGTGCACTGGCACAGCTTCCGAAGCTCTCGCGTCGCGACATTCTCGATCAGTCGCTGCAGCGTAGCCGATTAATCGTGGTGAGCGATCTTGCGACGGCATTACGCATCTCGAACGATTACGCACCGGAGCACCTGATATTGCAGTTGCGTGACGCGCGTCAGCATCTACCGGCCATCACCTCTGCAGGCTCGATTTTCTTGGGCGCTTGGAGTCCAGAACCAATGGGCGATTACTGCTCGGGCACCAACCATGTTCTGCCGACTTACGGTTACGCGCGCGCGTACAGCGGTCTGTCGGTACACGACTTCCTCAAGCGCATCACCGTGCAGGAGCTGACGCCCGATGGTCTGCGCGGCCTCGGCCCAACGGCCAGCGTGCTTGCGGGTATCGAAGGTCTCGATGCGCACGCACTCGCCGTCGATTTACGTTTGGCGGCTCTATGATCACGAGCGAGATCGATGCCGTGTTGTCACTGGCGCGCGAGGATATGCGCGCGTTGAAAGCCTACGAACACGCGCAGTGGCGACCAGAGCTCGAGCGCCTGCATGCCAACGAGTCGCCGTGGCCGCCGCTCTCGTCCAACGATGGCCTCGCCCGTCATCACTACCCCGAACCGCAACCCGCCGAA
>Ga0102921_1000087_pt1 | contig 28778 bp, 21 predicted proteins | sample Colrivmeta156802_FD_78205 | JGI IMG/M metagenome (GOLD analysis project Ga0102921, IMG submission 78205) | Estuarine microbial communities from the Columbia River estuary - metaG 1568-02 | ecosystem: Environmental > Aquatic > Marine > Intertidal zone > Estuary | place: USA: Columbia River...
CGGTGAAGCTCGGGCGCACCACGTTCACGGTGGTCGGCGCGCTCCAGCGGCTGCCCGGAGAGTCGTCGGCGGTCTCCGCGACCGTCGCGCCGCGCGCGCTGATCCCGTGGTCGGAACTAGAAGGCACGGGCCTCGCCGAACGTTCCGTGCTCTTCCGTCACCGCACCTTCGTGCGGCTGCCCGCGGGGATCGATCCGGCGGCGGTCGAGCGTGACATGCGGCGACGTTTCATCGGCGAGGGCCTGGGCTTCGACACCGTGGCGGAGCGCAAGCGCAACCTCGGGCGGGTGCTGGAGAACATCGAGGCGTTCCTCGGACTGGTCGGCTTCGTGGCGCTTTTTCTCGGGGCGATCGGCGTCGCGAGCGCGGTCCACGTGTATATCCGCCAGAAGGTGCCGACCGTCGCCGTGCTGCGTTGCCTCGGCGCGACGGCGCGGCAGGCCTTCGGGGTGTACCTGGTGCAGGGGATGGCGTTGGGATTGGTCGGGGCCGCGCTCGGCGCGACCCTCGGTGTGCTGGTGCAGCTGGCCCTGCCGGGGTTGCTGCGCGATGTGCTGCCCATCGACGTCACGTTTTTCATCGCGTGGCCGGCGGTGGCCTGGGGCGTGGGGGCGGGCCTGGTCATCTCGTTGCTGTTCACGCTGCTGCCCCTCCTCGCGGTGCGGGATGTGTCGCCCCTCGTCGCGCTGCGCTCGGCCTTCGCCGAGCGCGCGGGCGCGGCCACGGACCCTTGGCGCATCGCGATCCTTGGTTTCATCGTGCTCGCCGTGGCTGGCTTCGCCGTCTGGCAGACGGGGCGGCTGCGGGAGGGGCTGGCGTTCACCGCAGCGCTCGCGGCCGGCTTTGGCGTGCTGGCCGGTCTCGCTCAGCTGACCGCATGGGTCGCCCGGCGGTGGTTCCCGCGGCGCGCGCCCTACGTCGTCCGCCAAGGCGTCGCCAACCTCCACCGGCCGCAGAACCGGACTGTGCTGCTGCTGCTTTCGCTCGGGTTGGGGACGTTCCTCATGCTGACGCTCTTCCTCACGCGGACGACGCTGCTGCGCGAGATTCAGGTCTCCGGCGGCGCCGGGCGCGCGAACCTCCTTTTCTTCGACATCCAGGACGACCAGATCGAGGGTCTGCGGCGCACGGCGGCCGGGGCGGGCGCGCCGGTCACCGTTCACGCGCCGATCGTCACCATGAAGATTGCTTCGGTGCGGGGTAAGCCCGTCGAGGAACTGATCCGGGAGAACGCGGGCCGGCGTCCTCCGTCGCAGACCCCGGAGTCCGGTGCCGGCGCGCCGAACGAGGCGGTCGGGGGGGGGCGGGGCGAGCGCAAGGGCGGTCCGCCCCGGGGTGGCGGCGCTGCCGCCTGGACGCTGCGCCGCGAGTACCGCTCCACCTACCGGCCGGCGTTGGAGGGCTCGGAGCGCCTCGTGGCGGGCGTGTTCACCTGTCGGGTCGCGCCGGGGGAGGCGATCGTGCCGGTTTCGCTCGAGGAAGGGCTCTTCCGGGAGATGGGCCTGAAGATCGGCGATGAGATCGAGTGGGATGTGCAGGGCGTGCCGATCCGGACGCAGGTCGGTAGCGTGCGCGCGGTCGAGTGGCGGCGGATCGAGCCGAACTTCTTCGTGGTTTTCCCGGAGGGTGTGCTCGAGCCGGCGCCGAAGTTCCATGTCGCCGCGATGCGCGCGACTGATCCGGACCACTCGGCGCGCGTCCAGCGCGCGGTCGTCGCGGCCTATCCCAACGTGACCGCGATCGACCTTGCGCTCGTGCTGCGGACGGTCGACGAGATCTTCGGCAAGGTGGCCTTTGCGATCGAGTTCATGGCGGCCTTCACGGTCCTGACCGGCGTGATCGTGCTGGCGGGCGCGATCCTCACGGGTCGCTACCAGCGCATCCGCGAGACGGTGCTCCTCCGCACGCTCGGGGCCACCCGGCGGCAGTTGATCGGCATCCAACTCGTCGAGTATTCCATCCTCGGTGTGCTGGCGGCGGTGGTGGGCGGCGGGCTGGCCGTCGCCGGCAACACCCTGCTGGCGCGTTTCATCTTCAAGATCGAACCGGGCTTGTCGTGGACCGTGCTGGCCGCCGGCGTCCTTTCCGTGTGCGCGGTCACGGTCGTGACCGGATTCCTCACCAACCGCGGCATCACCCGGCATCCGCCGCTCGAGGTGTTGCGGCAGGAGACCTGAGCCGGCGTCCGCGGGTTGCCGGCCCGGCCGGTTGAAGGTTTGACGGCGCGTTCCCTGGGCCGATGCTGCCGTCGCCCTCGGGCGCAGCATGCCGGACCTCAAACATCTCTTCGCGAACAACCAGACGTGGGCCGAGTCCGTCCGGCGCGACCGCCCCGGATTCTTCGAGGAACTCTCGCGGCAGCAATCGCCCGCTTATCTCTGGATCGGCTGCGCCGATAGCCGCGTGCCGGCGAACGAGATCGTCGGCCTACTGCCCGGTGAATTGTTCGTCCACCGCAACATCGCCAATGTGGTGGTGCACACCGATCTCAACTGCCTTTCGGTGATGCAATTCGCGGTCGAGGTGCTGCGGGTGCGGCACATCATCGTCTGCGGGCACTACGGCTGCTCCGGCGTGAACGCCGCGCTGCACCGCGACCGGGTGGGACTGGCCGACAACTGGCTCCAGCACGTGCAGGATGTCCGGGAAAAGCACCATCCGCGTCTCGAGTGCGTGCGGAGCGACGGGGCGGCGCGGTGCGACCGGCTCTGCGAGCTCAATGTGATCGAGCAGGTCGCCAACGTCTGTCGCACCACGATCGTGCGCGACGCGTGGCTGCGCTCCCAGGAGCTCACCGTGCATGGGTGGATCTACGGCCTGAAGGACGGCCGCCTGCGCGACCTGAGCTGCTCCGCGACCAGCCCCGAGACTGCCGCGGCCAATTACCGCGCCGCGCTCGAGCAGCTCGGCTGAACGTTTGCCGGCGGAAGCCCCGCCCCGGTCTCGGTCCTATCCGGCAGGCAGGATACCCCAATCTTCGGTCGGACTTATATCGCCGTTTACAAGCGGGCGGTCTTTCCTTCCCTAGGAATCATCCGGGCTCGTTCCCTTCCCTCCAGAATTTCATGCCTTTCCTCCCGCGTCCCCTTCTTCTCCGGGTCCTTGCCGCCTCCCTGCCCGTCGCGTTTCTGACCGCCGCGGAAAACCCCGCCCCGCCGCCGCAACCCGCCGGGGCGCCGTCGGCATCCCCGGCCCGGCCGAGGGAGGAAATGGTGAACCAGCTGATGCTGCCCGACGCCGACATCGACACGATGCTCACCGCGCTCGAGCAACTCACCGGCCGGATGATCATCCGGCCACAGCAGCTCACCACCGCGACCTACAACCTGAAGATCAAATCCCCCGTCACCAAGGCCGAGGCCATCGTGGCGATCGAGACCTCGCTCGCCCTGAACGGGATCGGCCTTTCTCCCCTCGGGGACAAATACCTCAAGGTGATCAATCTCCAGGTGGTGAAGCAGGAGGCCCCGGAGCTGATCACCGGCTCGGCGTTCTCGCAGCCCGCCACCGGCAAGCCCGCCGCGAAGATCTTCCAATTGGAATTCGCCCGCGCGCAGGAGGTGCAGGCGCAGATCGCCGGGTCGCTCAATCCCCTCTACGGCGGCGCGGTCGTCCTGCAGAACGCCAACGCCCTGCTCATCACCGACAGCATCAGCAACCTCCAGCGGGCGGAGCTCCTCCTTCAGACCATCGACAAGCCCTTCACCTCGGGTACCAAGCCCAAGTTTTACCAGCTGCGTGACGCCAAGGCCAGCGACCTGGTCAACAAGCTCCGCGGTATCATCACCGGCCCGCTGCAGCAGCAGATGGGCACGGCGACCAGCTACAGCGCCGACGACCGCACCAACCAGATCATCCTCATCACCGACCCGCGCCAGCACGCGTTCTTCGACGACCTGATCGAGCGCCTGGATCGCAAGGCCGACCCCAACACCCGCACCGAGGTGATCTACCTGAAGCACGCCAAGGCGACCGACGTGGTCAACGTGCTCAGCAAGATCATCTCCGGCACCACCACCGCCCTCCAGCGGCAGGGTTCCGCCTCCGTGCGCCCGGGCCAGACGCCGACGCCCGCCACCCCGGCCGCCCCCGCCGCCCCGACCGTGGTCTCCGCCACCAACGCCGCCAACGCCGAGGGCGCGAATGAGTTCAGCGCCCTCATGACCGTGGTGAACGACGACCGCAGCAACGCCGTCGTCGTCTTCGGCACCGCCGACGACATCCGCCTAGTTCGCGCGCTCATCGACAAGCTCGACATCGTGCTGCCGCAGGTGCGCATCGAGGTCGTGATCGCCGAGGTCACGCTCGACGACCAGAGCGCCTCCGGCATCAGCGCCCTCGGCCTGAAGGTTGATGGCGACAAGCTTATCGGATTCTCCGGATCGACGGTCGGAGCCAGTGTTTCCAACGGTACGATCAAGCGGCCGGGCGCCACCGGCCCGCTGGACCTCGCGGCCGAGATCTCGATCAACACCACCCCGCGCAAGCGGCAGAACTCCATCACCACCGTCCCGACGGTCGTCACTAGCCACGGCAAACAGGCCAAGTTCTTCAACGGTGAGACCCGCCCGGTCGTCACCGGCACCATCCAGTCCGCAGCCGGGGTCAGCACCGGCCTCGCCTCGAGTTCGACCGTCACCCAGCAGCAGATCGGCACCACGCTCACGGTGACGCCGTTCATCGGCGTGGATGGCGCCGTGCAACTCGACATGGTGCAGGCCGTCGAGGACGTGACGGGCGAGGTCCTCGTCGACCAGAACAAGCAGTACGTCATCGGCCGCCGTGAATCCACGAACTATGTCTCCGCCAAGTCCGGCGATATCATCGTGATCGGCGGCTTCCGGAAGAACTCCAAGCTCAGCAGTTCCAGCCGCTTTGGTCCGATCCCGATCATCGGGGATCTCCTCGGGTCCCGCTCCAAAGGTGACACCGCGAGCGAGCTCGTGTTTTTCGTCCGTCCGGTCGTGCTCGCCAACAACCCGGTGGTGGACAACGCCGAGGCTTTGCGCCGCATCGATGCGTGGCCGTCGCGCGACCAGGTGAAACAGGAGATCGATCCGCGTTTCGTCCCGCCGAAGAAGTCCATCCTCGAGAAAATCCTGCCGTGAGCGCGGCCGTTGATCCGGAGGTCCTGCCGCCGGCGCTCGCGGGGACCCTGTCCGAGGAGCAGCGCCAGAAGGTGCTCGAGTCGCCGCGCGAGAAGCGGCTGGAAGCGCTCGCCGCCTGCCTCAGCCGGCCGGAGCCCGAGGTGCTCGCGCATCTCGCCCAGGCCGCGGGCCTGGACGTCGCCAGCAATCTCGAGACCGATCCGGGGGCACGCGGTCTGCTGCCGCCGCGTCTGGTGCATGAGTACCAGATCATCCCGATCCGCCACGGGGAGTCGCCGGAGCAGGGCGAGCCCACCCCCTCCACGCCGCTGCACATCGCTACCGCGTGGCTGCCGGATGCCCTGATGGCGGACTGGATCCGCACTTTCACCGCGCGCCCGCTCGCCTGGCATCTCGCGGTGCCCGAGCGCGTTCACCAGCTTATCATCGAGAACTTCGGCGTCGGTTCGGGTTCCCTCGACGACAGCGACGAGTCCTACGTCGCGCCCGAGGCGCAAAAGGAGTCGGAGGAGGTGGTCGACGAGGACGCCGCGGTGGTGCGCTTCGTGACCGACGTGATCTCGCAGGCGATCAACGACCAGGCGACGGACATCCATTTCGAGCCGCAGGAGGGCCAGCTGCGGATTCGTTACCGCGTCGACGGCCTGCTCGTGCCGGTACCGGTGCCCGAGAACCTGCTGCGCTTTCAGGATGCCATCATCTCGCGCCTCAAGATCATGGCTCGGATGAACATCTCCGAGAAGCGTCTGCCGCAGGACGGGCGCATCAATTTCCGCGCCGGGGGCGTGGTGCTCGACATCCGCGTCGCGACCGTCCCCACGATCTACGCCGAGTCGATTTCGCTACGCCTGCTCAATCAGAAGAAGGAGGCGTACACGATGGATCGCCTCGGGATGAGCGCGGAGGAGCAGGGGCAGATCACCGGCATCCTCGACTACCCGCACGGCATCATCCTGGTCACCGGACCGACCGGCTCGGGCAAGAGCACCTCGCTCAACGCCTTCCTGCGGAAGATAAATTCCACCGACCTTCGCATCATCACGATCGAGGACCCGATCGAATACGAGGTGCCCGGCGTGAACCAGATGCAGGTGCGGCCCGAGATCGGTCTGACGTTCGCCGACGCGCTGCGCCATGTGCTGCGGCAGGACCCCGACGTGATCATGGTCGGCGAAATTCGCGACAAGGACACCGCCGAGATCGCCATCCGCGCCTCGCTCACGGGCCATCTCGTCTTCTCGACGCTCCACACCAATGACGCGCCGGGTGCGATCACGCGTCTGGTCGACATGGGCATCGAGCCCTTCCTGGTGGCTTCCGCGATCGAGCTCGTGATCGCGCAGCGTCTGGTGCGCCGGCTCTGCACGGATTGTTCGCGGCCGGTCTCGATCCCGCGCGTGAAGCTGCAGGAGAACCTCGCGATCCTCGGCTGCGATCCGGCCGAGGCCGGGGCCTCCGCCAATCTCCGCGAGCCGGTCGGTTGCGACCGCTGCCGCGGGACCGGCTACCGCGGCCGCATCGGCATCTTCGAGATCTTCCGCCTCAACGAGGAGATGCACCAGCTGGTGCTCAAGCGCGAGAGCACGCGCACGCTCGCCGATTGCGCGCGCCGGAACGGGATGCGCACGCTGGGGCAGAGTGGGTGGGAAAAGGTCCGCGCGGGCTTCACCACGTTCGACGAGGTGCTGCGCGTGATCACGATCACGGAGAAGTGATGCCGCGGTTCGCCTACAGCGCCCGCGATGCCGCCGGGAATCCGGTCTCGGCCGAGTTGGAGGCGCCCGGCCGCAAGGATGTGCTCCGCATCCTGGCCGCGCGCGGGCTGCGGGTCTCCTCGGTCACCGAACTCACCGGTCCGGCGCCGGCCCGGACCGCGGCGCGGTCCGGTGCGGGCAAGCCGGCCGACCGTTCCACCGCGGTGCCCGCCGCCGCTCCCCGCCCGGCCCGCGGGGCGCTTTCACGGCGCGAGTGCCTGCCCTTCCTCGAGGCGCTCCACGATCTCGCCACCAGTGGGCTTTCCGCCGGCGAGGCCGTGCGGCTGCTTTCGGTCCGCATCAAGGAGCCGCGGCTGCGCGCCCTTTCCGCCGGCATCTGGGAACGCATCAGCGAGGGCGCCCCGTTGTCGCGCGCCATGGCCGCGTTTCCCGCGGTGTTCGAGACTTCGGTCACCAACCTCATCCAGGCCGGCGAGGCCACCGGTTCGCTCAACGACACGCTGGCGCGGCTCATTTCCCATCTGACCGAGCAGCGCGAACTGCGCCGCCAGCTGGTCGCGGCGCTGGCCTACCCGGTGTTCATGGTCGCGGTCGCCTTCGGCGTGATCATTTTCTTCCTGGTCTTCCTGCTGCCGCGCCTGAAGACGCTGCTCACCTCGCTGGGTGGCAAGATGCCGTTCTCCACCCAGCTGCTCATCAGCTTCTCGGAGTTCGCCCTCAGTTTCTGGGGACTCGCCCTGATCGTGGCCGCGTTCGTGGGCTTCAGCTCTTTCGTCGGCTGGCGCCAGACGGCCGCGGGCCGAATCGCCACCGACGCGTGGCTGCTTCGCGTGCCGCTCGTCGGACCGTTCATCGTCTCCCAGACCGTGCTCGCCTTCGCGCAGACCCTCTCGGTGCTGCTCGAGAACGGCATCACCGCCGCGGAGGCGCTGCGGATGACGGAGAAGCAGATCGACAACACCGTGCACCGCGAAGCGTTCAATGTCGCCACCGCCCGCGTGCTCGAGGGTGAGGCGCTCTCCGTCGCGCTCGGGCGCACCGGTTGCTTCCCGGATCTGGTGCTCGACCGCCTTTCGGTGGGCGAGAACACCGGCAACGTCGTCCCCAGCCTCAAACAAATCGCCGCCGCCTACCAGCGGCAGATTTCCGCGCAACTGAACCTCTTCACCAAGGTCATCGCGAGCGGCGTCCTCATGGGCGTCTTCTTCTTCGTGGGCTTCATCGCCTTCGCGATCGTCAGCGCCGTGTTCCAGGTCAGCGCCAGCTTCCGCGTGGGCGGCTGAGGGCTGAGGGACGAGGGACTAAAGGACTGAGGGACGAAGGGACCGGATAGCGATTGGGTGGCGGTTCGGTGCAGCCGGGGTTGCTGCCCCGGAGATTGAAAAGGCGCTTTCGGCTGGGGTGCGCCGCGGGGATTCGGCCGAGCTCGATCCGTTCAACCATAGATCGCGCGGCGAGGCTTCGCGGCGACCGGAGTAACGTTGAGGCTACGTCGCGATGGGAGAGAGATGGTGACCCTGCTTCGCCCGGCCTACGCAGGGCAGGAAACGAGAGGGGGTGAGGGGTAATTGGCGGAAGGAGTTTCCGACGATCCGAGGGTGGCCCGCCTGAGGCGGGTAAACACTCTCGGTTACATCGCACGCGTTTCTTAACGAAATTCGATTCGGCATTTCCGGACAAAAGGCATCCCGTGTAGCCGAGGCCGCTCGCCGCGGACCATTCCGCTTGTGTGACGACCAAAGGCTGTTCCGAACGCAGCGAACTCGAACCCGCCCGTTCAGCCGCCGACGACTTTCCCGATGAACTTACGGGCGCGGCGCGCCTCGTTGACGAGGAACGCGCGGTCTCCGCGGGCGAGGCACTCGATGAGGAGTGGTCCGGAGGTGAATCCGCCCATGCGCAGTCGCGCGAGCACCCGCGGAAAGTCGACGCGACCTTCGCCCGGGGTGACGTCGACCGTTTTCGGCGGGAGAAAATCCTTCATGCTCATCGCGACGACGAGGCCGTCGACGGAAGCGGCATCGTCGACCGGGTCGAGCTGGCCGTCGCTGTAATAGAAGATGTTGCCCGGGTCGTACCAGATGCGGAGGGCCGGGTGGTTGACCTGCTCGACGAGTTTCCGGCACTGGGCGCCCGTCGAGTTGGTGCCACCGTGGGGTTTCACGGTGAGCGTCACGCCGGCCGCGGTCGCGGCGGGACAGCAGACGCCCACAGTTTCGTAATAGGGACCGATGAGCTCGGGACGGGTCGTGCCGCCGAGGATGATCCGGGGGCAGGCGCAGCGGGCGGCGTGGTCGATGATCCGCCGGAGACGGCCGGCGGAGGCGGCCGCGTCACCCCGGACGAGGAACTCCCCCGCGTAAAGGGCGGAGATGGAAAGCGAGCGCGAGCGGGCGTGAGCGGCGACGGCGCCGATGCGGGCCGGCGTGGCTTCGGCGGTGACGATGATCCCGCCCTTGGCGCTCATCAGCCCGGCGACGGAAAACCCCGCCTCGGCGATCGCGTCGAGCGCTCCCTCCGGCTCGAGATCGGCCCACGGACGCGTGAAGCAGCCGACGGCGAATCCCGGCGGCGGGGCGGCACGACTTGATACGGCCAGCGCGAGCGGCGCGGCGGCCGCGCGGACGAGGAAGGCGCGCCGGCCGAGGCGGGCGGTGACGGGCTCAGGGCAGTTCATAGATCTCGACCAGCGCCACGCCGGTGGTGGCGCGCACGCCGCTGATCTGGGCGGTGTACGTGCCGGGGGCGAGGAAGACGACCAGCGCGGCGTCGAGGGAGCGGGCGGTGAGGTTGAAGGCTCCCACGGTGCCGAAGATGGCGGCGTCCGCCGCGAGCCAGTTGTCGTTCTCCGCGATCTTGGTCGATCCGCTGAGGACCTCGAGTTTCGGGTCGGCGAGCACGCCGCCGACGCCGAATGCGCCGAGCGTGGGGCCGACCGCGCGGATCAGCAGGCGCACCGGCGTGGTGCCGCCGATGGCGAAGCCCGCGATGAGGATGTTGTCGCCCTCTCCGACCTGGGTGCGGGCGGATACGTTAACGAGCCGCGGGGCGGTGCGGTTGAAGGTGCCGCTGGAGGCGTCGTAGATCTCCGCCAGCGCCACGCCGGTGGCGCCGCCCTTGCCGAGGATCTGCACCGAGTAGCTGCCGTTCGCGAGGGCCGGGTTGTAGATCGCGGAGTCCTTCGGCGGCGTGCCGAGAAAATCGAAAGCTCCGACCGAGCTGAAATTGAAACCGCCACCCCAGTCGTCGTTGCGCGCCACCACGGTGTCACCCCGATAGACCGCCATCTCAGTATCCGCGAGCGCGCCGGTTACGCCAAACGCTCCGAGGGTCGGGCCGACCGCCCGGATGAGCACGGCCTTGTTGCCCGTCGTGCCGGCTCCGCCGAGGCCGACGCCCACAATAAGGGTGTCGTCGCCGCTTCCGGCCACGGTGCGGATCGACATGTTGACGAGGCGGCCGGGGTTGCCGCCGTCGTTGATGGTGAGGGCAGCGGGCGAACTGGTCGCGGCGCCCTGCGCGTTGGTGACGACCACCGAGTAGGTGCCGGTGGCGGCCGCGCTGACCGTAGCGAGCGTGAAAGTGCGATTCGTGGCGCCGGCGATGGCGGCGCCGTCCTTCCGCCACTGGTAGGTGAACGGCTGGGTGCCGGTGGCGGTGACGGTGAACGAGGCAGCCCCGCCCGGTGTGACCGCTTGCGCGGCGGGTTGCGCCGTGATGGTGGGGGCTTTGGGGGGGCCGAGGTTCAGAAAGGAGTTGAACCGAAGCACATCGCGGACCGCGAACTGGGCGCCGCCGACGGACTCGTTGAGGGTGAAGTAGGTATAGTAACTGCCGTCGGGCGGGGAGGTGAAGGTCGTCTTGGCGGTGAAAGCCGGACCAGAGGCATTGGCGGCGATGGGAGCGCTCAGCGCGTGCCGCCCCATCAGGATGGCGCCGGCAGGCACGCTGTTGGTGTAGGGCTCCGTGCTGGCCCAGAGGTCGATGCGGAGCGAACCGGAGGCGGCCTCGCCCTGGTTGCGCAGTCCGCCGACGGAAATGGTCAGCTCGGTACCGAGAAACTCGTAAAACGAGGACCCGGTGAAACTGAGGATCGACGTCGCGGCGGCGGGGTTGTCGTAGATCGACTTCGCGCCGGTGATGTCGTCGGTCGCCAGCGTGTCGAGGTCGCTCGAACGGGCGTTCATGATGGCGGTCACGTTCTGCCCGATGTCGTCCGGGTGGTTGAGTCCGAGGGCGTGGCCAAGTTCGTGCAGCGCCACGCGGCGAAAGTCGTTCACGGTCTCGCCGCCCTGGGTGCGCAGTGCGCCGCGGTAGGAATCCCAGCGAGCCGTGGAGTTGAAGAGCACATCCGCCTCCGAGTAGCGGCTGCTGCGGGGGTCGTACCGTTGCAGGGTGATCCCGAGCACCCGGCTGCCCCACGTGGTGCCGTAGACGGTGGTCGAAAACAGGAGATTGTTCACCCCGTTGCCCTCGCCGACCGCGGCGGCGGAGTCGCGGGTGGCGGCGAGGCGCACGGCCGAGACGTTGCTGTTCCAGATGGCCATCGCGTCCTCGATGACCGCGTTCCACGAGCCGGAGCCGTCGCTGAGCGCCGTCGTGGGCGGCGGGAGAGCGAGCTGGAAGCGGACTTCGCCGGCGGACCAGCGTTGGCCGCTGGCGTTGAAGGCGTGCGCGGCGGAGGCGAGGACGAAGACGGAAAGAAGGAGTCGGGTCTTCATGGTCAGCGGGTCTGGCGGTTGCCGGTGGCGCGCTCGAGCTCGGCGAGGATCCGGGCGGAGAATACCGTGGGGGAAAGTCCGGCGGCCCCGGGACGCACGAGGGCGGCGGCGTTCGAGAACGGGAGCTGCACGTCGTGCTCGCTGGCGAGGGGCGTGGCGTCGTTGCGCGCGATGAATTCACGGCCGCTCGCACGGTCGGTGAGCACGCGGTAGCGTCCGTGCCCGGCGGCGACCAGCGGGCAAAGTCCCGCCCCTTGTTGGGTCACGAACAGAACCTCCGTTGCGCCGGGCGCGAAGGTTGGCATGCCCGGCACCCGCAGGCCGCGGCCGTCGACCTCGCCGCCGAGAAACTCGAGCGTCAGCCCGCCCTCGTGGCGGCCTTTCAGGGTGGTCTCGACCTCGAAGGTCACGCGCGTGCGCACGACTTCACCCAAGGCAGTGCGATCCAGGTAGGGTTGGATGGAAACGACCCGGGCGCGCACGATGGCGTCGGCCTCGGCGACCAACTCGGCGAACGTCGGTGGGATCACGCTCATGGCTCGGAGCGCCGGAATGGCCGTGAGCAGCAGGAGCAGGGCGGCGAGGAGTCGGTCCGGGAGCAATCTTCGCAGGTTCATGGTCAGGTCGGTTATGGGCGATCGTCCTCCGGTACTTCCGGCTGACGGGTGCGCGCTAGGGAGCCCGGTTAAGATGATCCGGTCGCAACCACGTCGCGAGTTCGTTTTCGTCGGCGATCGCCGGTCCTGCCTGGTATTCGGGCGCGAGGAGTCCGCGGTAATCCGGCTCGAGGAAACGCCGGCAGTGCAGCAGTACGCGGGCGTGCTGGCCGGGCGCGCGAACCAGACGGCCGAGCGCTTGGTTCACTTTGGTCATCCCGGGGATCTGGTAAACGCGGCGGAAGGCTTCCTCGCGCGTGAGCCCGGACGAGACGGCCTCCGCCAAGCGCGCCTCTTGCACGGCGTTGACCTCGGGAAGCGCGGGGCCGACGGCCATCGCATGGGTCACGCGGCCGCCCAGGGAGTCGATGCCCTCGGTGAAACTGGAGCCGAGCACGAGCAGGAGGGCGTCGGCATCCCGCAGTGATTCCTCCACCCAGGCGTTCTGGGCGGCGAGATCCCGCGCGCGCGGTTGCAGCGCCACGCGCAGGTGCGGAGCCATAGCCGCGGTTTCGCGCTGGATCGACTCGGCGTAGGCGTACGAGGGCAGAAAAACCGCGACGGCGCCGCCGGCCCCGGCGCGCAGGGCCGCGAGGGTCGCCGCGGTGGTCGGGTGATGCCGTGTCCGCTGTTGGAAGCGCGTGTCGACCCGCGCGTCGAACGCCACGTCGTAGGCTCCGTCGCGCCAAGGTGCCCGGGCTGGCAGGAGGGCGGTGGAGGCGGCGGCGCGCGACTCCTCGACGCGCAGCAGGTCGGCCGCGCTGGTGAGCTGGCGGAAAAGCCGACGTGTCTCGCGCTTGTTGAGGGCGCCCAGGCGTTCCGGTGCCGCGGACCGCGGAGCCGGTTCCGCCGCCGGGTCCGGCGGCAGGTCCAGCCCGCAGGCGGCGGCGAATCCCTGGACCGGGCTCAGCGTCGCGCTCGCGAGCACGACGCCGCCGTATTCGCGCAGCGTGGCGCCGATGGCTTCGGCGGCGTCGAGACAGGTGAGGGCGAGCTCGGTGTCTCGCGGGCTCCACCACAATCGGGGCGGCCCACCGCCGTTTTTCCCCCCGAGCTCGTCGAGCAGGGGCGGCACCGACCAGAGCGCGTCGGCCGCCGTCGGTCCGAGGGCGGCGAAGTCGACTCCGCCGGTGGCGAGGCGAGCGGCGATCTCCCCGAGCAAGTGGCGGGCGTCGTCCTCGTCGCCGGCGGTGAGGCCCCGGCCGGCGCGGAGCCCGTGCAGGAAATGGCACCAATGATCCCAGGCGCCCGTGAGCGGGGAGGCGGCCCGCACGCGGTGGAGTTCCTCGCGCGTCGCGAAGGCGTCCGTCGCCATGAACGCGTGCGAGTGGGCGTCGGCCACGCGGGCCGGCAGGTTGTGGGCCTCGTCGATGATCAGCAGCGTGCGGGCGGGATCGAAGCCCGGCTGGTCGCCGAAGAGCCCGCGATTCCGCGGGGCGAAGACGTAATTGTAGTCGCCGATCCAGAGGTCGTTGAACGCGAGCGCGGCGCGGGTGATCTCGTAGGGGCAGATGCGCGCGTCGCGGCCGGCCGCCCGCAGCGCCTCGAGGTCGCGTGCGTGGCGTTCGTCGAGCCAGAAGCGCGCGAGGCCGCTTGCGGGCCACCGCGCGGCGGCGCCGTCGAGGTAGCCGCAGGTCTCGCGCACGCAGTGGAAGGTCGTGTTGACGCAGTGCTCGGCCTTGTTGCGCACCTGCCAGGCGGCGACGGGCGTCTCGCCCGGCGCGTCGGTCGTGGTCATGCCGGCCAGCGTTTGCAGCACCTGCAATTGCCCGGTGGACTTGCCGGTGAGGTAGAGGGCGCGGTCGAAATGTCCGGAGCGCAGTTGGTCGAGGGCGAACTCGAGGAGCACGCCGGTCTTGCCGAATCCGGTCGGCGCCTCGAGGAACACGAGCGGGCGCGTGGCGAAGAGCGCCGTGAGCTCGGCGCGCGTCGTCTCCTGACCTGGCCGGGGCGCGGTGAACGCGGGGCGGAAGCGCAGCCCGCGCAGGCGTTCGCGCGCGCGGCGCCGGTGCTCGAGGAACTCGACGAGTCGCTCCAGTTGCAGCTCGAACAGGCGGTCGTCGCCGGGCCCCAGCGGCACCACCTGCACCAGTCCGGAGCCGACCTCCACGAAGACCAGCTCCGCCGTCGCCGGGGCGGGGAACGCCTCGCCCTCGGCCCCGCCCATCCGCGCGAGCCCGAGACGGCCGAGCGCGGCGTAGGCGGCGAGCTGGATGAAGTAGCCGGGGAACTCCGCCCGCAGCACGGTTTCGTCGGCCGGCAATTCGCGGGTGACCGATTTCACCTCGCGCAGGCGCGGGCCGCCGGTGCCCGCGACCAGCTGATCAATGCGGCCGGTGAGGTTGACGCGCCAGCCGCGGTGCGCGATCGCGCCGTTCACCGCGATCTCGAAGCGCGCGGCGGCGCCGTACTCGCCCTCGGCCTGGCGGCGCAACTCCTGATGCCAGCGGGTGCCGAGTTGAGCGCGCCAGAGCCCGCCGGCGGCGCCGTCCTTGTCGCCGCGCGGTCCGGTGGAGAAGCCGGCGAAGTCTCCGACGCCCAGGCTCGCCGACCGCGTTTCAAGGTCGATGGTCATCGTGCGCCCGCTCAGTCCACCAAGATCTCGGTGTGGCCGCGGAGGTACTCGGCCAGCCGGCCCTCGAGCCGCGCGACCTCTTCGCCCGTCGCGGTTTGTTCCGCGAGCGGGCGGTTGAGGAGAGTCGCGACGACCGCCCGGTCGGCCGAAGGCAGCGTGGGAAACCAGTGCTCGCGCAGCGGGTAGCCCTCGTCGCGCGCGAAGCGGTACAGCGCCTTGAAGTGGATGATGTCCGCCCGGCCGCCGGCGGCGAAGGCGGCGAACGCGGAGCGCAGCAGTTCCGCGACCCCGCGGCGGCTGTCCTCCAGCACGGGGTTGCGCGCGACGAGTTCAGCCAGCGCCGAGGCACGCAGGAGGGTCTCGTACGACGCGCCGATCGCGGCGTGGCGGAAGAGGAGCCGCGCCTCCTTCACGAACCAGGTGCGGCCCTGGTTGGAGGATTCGAGCACGAGGGCGGCCTCGTCGAAGAGGTCGAGCGCGACGGCCGTCGGCGCCGATTTCCGCGGCAGGCGCTGCAGCACCAGCAGCGCGCCGTGCTCGCCGGAGAAAGCGGTGAAACCCTGGAACGCGTCGGTCGCGGGGCGCTTACCCAGGATGAAGGCGTCGGTGTTGAGCGGAAGTGAGGGAATGGCGCGACGGGGCGCGGCGGTGTCAGAACCGGGCCGGGGGCGCCGCCGGCGCAGGGGCGGCGGGCCACGGCGGGACGACGGCGCCGCCGGAGATGATCATCTTCATGCCGTCCCCGACGCTCATCTCCAGCTCGGTGACCTCGGAGCGGGGCAGCATCAGCAGGAAACCGCTGGTGGGATTCGGGGTCGTCGGTACGAACACGGTCCACGTCTCGGGCCCGATCCGCGTCTGCGCCTCGCCCGGCTGCTTGCTGGTGAGGAAGCCGAGGGTCCAGACGCCCTTCCGCGGGTACTCGATGAGCACCACTTTGCTGAAGAGGTTGCGGTTCTGGGTGCCGAACGTCGCGACGATCTGCTTCACCGATTGGTAAACGGCGCCCACCGCGGGGATTCGGAGGATGGCGCGCTCCCCGACGCTCACGAAATATTTCCCGAGGACGTAGTTGGACAGAAACCCGAGGCCGGTGACGGCGAGGAGGACGGCGAGCGTCGCGAGGATGTCCCAAAGGAGGGGGTTGCCGCGGACCGAAGCGGGCAGGACGGCCTCGTAGAACGGCCGGACGGTGCCGCCGACCACGTCGATGATCGTGCGGAACGCCCAGACGGTCACGATCAGCGGCGCGAGCAGCAGCGCGCCCGAAAGGAAGGCGTTGCGGAAGGTGACGAGGCGGGAAGTGGTCGGCGGGACGTCGGCCATGACTAAGGATGCTTCGCACCTGCCTCGCCGCCGCGCAACGCAAAGGTGCGTTCGCGGGCTGGTGCCGGATCGATTTCCGCTGGCGGGGCGCCCCGGGCGCTCCGCCCGTCTCTTCCGCCTGTCTTTCGCCCAGACCGGCTCACGCCGAGCAACGCAATACGTAGACGGCGCCGCGCTCCGTGCCGATGGCGAGCAGACGGTCGTCGGGCGACCAGGCGAGCCGTGTGGCCGGGCTGGGCATGCGCACGGTGGCGCGCAGTGGTTGCCGGCGCTCCGGGCTCCAGAGCTGCACCGTGCCGTCGGCGGCTCCGGTGGCCAGTAGTCCGTGCGCGTTTTGGAACCGCACGGCGCAGACGGGCGCCTCGTGCGGCAGCATCGCGGGCTCGCGTCCTTCGGGGCCCGCGCCGGAGCAATCCCACACGCAGGCGTCGCGGCCGCCACTGGTGGCGAGCCAGCGCGAGGTGTGGTCGAAGGAGAGGAACTTCACCTTGCCCTCGTAGCCGCTCATGTGGAGTTCCTGGTCCTCCTCCGGCAGCCAGAGATGCACGCTCGGATCCTGGTTGCCCGAGACGAGCCAGCGTCCGTCGGGCGACCACACGAGCGCATGGATGCCGTTGGCGTAGGGGAACTCCTTCTGGACGAGGAAATCATCGGTGTCCCAGAGCGTCACGCCGCCGAAATGCGCGGCGGCGACGGCGCCGCCGAGGGGATGGGCGCCGAGGGCGCAGAGCGTGCGCGGTGCCGGCTTGAAGGCGTGCACGGGGGAGCCGTCGGGTCGCACCGCGTGGAGCTCGCGGCCGGAGGCCGCGAGCAGCAGGGGCGCGCCCCCCGAGCCGGTGGCCCAGGCGATGTGCTCGACCCAGGCGTCGCCCAGGGCCGCGGTCGCCGTGTGCTGGCCGGCGGCGGCGTCCCAGAAACGCACCGCCCCGTCCTGCCCGCCGGAGGCAAGGGCGCGGGCGACCCCGGGTTGCCACGCGACACAGTTCGCGCCGTCGGGGTGGCCAGGCAGCAGGTGCGCGCGGGCGCCGTCGGCCGCCGCAAGCAGCGCGACGGGGCCGGCGGCGCTGGCGGCGGCCAGCAGCGCGCCGTCGGACGACCAAGCGAGGTCGATGGCGTAGTCGTCGAGGGTCGCGGCCCAATGCTTCGTCAGGTCCATCGGTTCCGACGGTGCGGCGACGCGCGGCGCGCGCAAGGCGTGAGTCGGCCCTGCCGGTTCCGGGCTCGCCTCGCCGTTGGCGCGGACCACGCTCGACGCCACCCTATGCGTCGTCTTTCGCCCCTCATGGTCCTCGGTCTCGGGCTGCTGCTGGCCGGCGCGTGCCCGCTCCGCGCCGCCCCGCTCACCTCGCCGAAGGAGCACTTCGGTTTCGCCATCGGCGATGACTACCACCTCGCGACGTACACGCAGACGGAGGCCTATTTCCAGCGGCTGGCCTCGCAGTCGCCGCGGCTCCGGTTGGTCGACATCGGCCGCACCGAGGAGGGCCGCACGCAGTGGATGGTGGTGGCCTCCTCGCCCGCCAATCTGGCCCGGCTCGAGCGGCTCCGGGAGATCTCCCGCCAGCTGGCGCGCGCGGAGGACCCCGACGAGTCAGGCGCCCGCGCGCTGGCGGCCGAGGGCCGTGCGGTGGTCTGGATCGACGGGGGGCTGCATTCCACCGAGACCGTGGGCACGCACCAGCTGATCGAGACGGTCTGGCAGCTCGCCAGCCGGGAGGATGCGGAAACCCAGCGTATCCTCGACCAGACGGTGGTGCTGCTGGTACATGCCAACCCCGACGGGCAGGAGCTGATGAGCTCGTGGTACATGCGGCGGCCCGAGCCTCCGAAGCGGGTCATGGACCAGCTGCCGCGGCTTTACCAGAAGTACGCCGGTCACGATAACAACCGCGACTTCTTCATGAGCGCGCTGCGGGAGTCCCGGAACATGAACCGGCAGCTGTACCTCGATTGGATCCCGCAGATCATGTACAACCATCACCAGTCGGGACCGGCGGGTTCGGTGGTGGCGGGACCTCCCTACCGGGATCCCTTCAACCACGTCTACGATCCGCTGGTGATAACGACGCTCGACGCTGTGGGCGCCGCGATGAGCAGCCGCCTCAACCTCGAGGGTAAGCCCGGCTACACCCAGCGCAACGGCTCGGTCTTCTCCACCTGGTTCAACGGCGGCCTGCGCACGACGACCTACTTCCACAACATGGTGGGCATCCTGAGCGAGATCATCGGCAGCCCGACCCCGTCGGAGGTGCCCTTGGTGCCGGCGCGGCTGCTGCCGAACGGCGCGACGCCGTTTCCGGTCACGCCGCGGCCGTGGCGCTACGCCGACTCCATCGCCTACTCGCTGTCGCTGAATTACGCCGTGCTGGATTTCGCGGCCCGCAACCGCGACGCGCTGCTGTTCGGCATCTGGCGCATGGGTCGCAACTCGATCGAGCGCGGCGGACGCGACCACTGGACGCATTATCCGCGCCGGATCGCCGCGATCCAGGAGGCGCATGCGCGTGATAACCCGCCGGCGAAATCCGGTGCCACGGAGGACGACGATTCCGGCGCCTCCGCGGCGGGCCGGCGCCGGATTCCGACGCGGTATTTCGACGATGTGCTGCGCAAGCCGGAATTGCGCGATGCCCGGGGGTATATTCTGCCCGCCGACCAGCGCGACTTCCCGACGGCGGTGAAATTCATCAACGCATTGCTGAAGACGGGCATCCTGGTGCACCGCGCCACGGCGGATTTCACCGTGGCGGGCCGGCGATATCCGGCCGGTTCCTACGTCGTGAAGACCGGGCAGGCCTTCCGCCCGCACGTGATCGACATGTTCGAGCCGCAGGACCACCCCAACGATTTCGCGTACGAGGGCGGGCCGCCGATCGCACCCTACGACTCGGCCGGCTGGACGCTCGCCTTCGAGATGGGAGTGAAGTTCGACCGCGTGCTCGAGGGCTTCGATGGTCCATTCGCGCGCGTGCCCTGGGGCGAGTTGCAGTCGCCGCCGCCCGGCCGTCTCATGCCTTCGGCCGCGGGATGGCGGATCAGCCGCGCGACCAACGACAGCTTCACGCTGGTCAATCGGCTGCTGCGCGCCGGCGCGGAGGTGTCCTTCGCGTCAGAGGGCGGCGATTTCCATGTGCCGGCCACCGCGCGCGCGGCGCTCGAGCCGTTGGCGGCGGAGCTGGGCGTGACGCCGGTTCCCCTCGCGGCGGCGCCCGCGGGCCTGAAGCGGCTCGAACGCGCGCGGATCGCGCTTTGGGATCGTTACGGCGGCTCCATGCCCAGCGGCTGGACGCGTCTCTTGTTCGAGCAGTTCGGATTCGAGTTCGACGTCGTCTTCCCCCCTCAACTGGACGCGGGCAGCCTCCGCGCGAAGTACGACGTGATCGTGTTCCCTTCCGGTGCCGTCCCGCGCGCCTCGGGCGGTGAGGGAGTCCCGGGAGGATATTCCGCGGTGCGCGAACCGGCGCAGTCGGAGATGCCTCTGGAATACCGCGGGCGGTCGGGTCGCTTCACCACGGCGAAAACGGTGCCGGCGCTGCGCGCCTTCCTCGAGGCCGGTGGCGTCATCGTCACCGTGGGCACGAGCGCGAACCTCGCTTATCACCTCGATCTGCCGGTGCGCAACGCGCTGGTGGAGACAAGCGGGCCGCGCCGCGATCAGCCCCTGTCCCGCGAAAAGTATTTCGTGCCGGGCAGCATCCTGCGCTTGAGCCTCGACCCGTCCGCTCCCGCGACGGCGGGGATGGAACGCGAGGCCGACATTTATTTTGATTCCAGTCATGTGTTCCGTCTCGCGCCTGAGGCGGTGAAGGCTGGAGTGCGGCCTTTGGGCTGGTTTTCCAGCGTGGCGCCCCTGCGGAGCGGCTGGGCGTGGGGTCAGCATCATCTCAAGGACGGCGTCACGGCGTTCGAGGCGCCGGTCGGGGAGGGTAGGATCTACGTCTTCGCGCCGGAAATCACTTTCCGGGCGCAGACGCACGGGACGCTTAAGCTGCTCTTCAACACCCTTTATCGCTCGGTGCCCTGAGGCCCTCGAGAAACCGCGCCGCCAGGCTGGAAATGCCCGACGAAAAGGCTAGGATGGCGGGATGAATCCAACCCTGCGCACCCTTTCCCTCGCGCTCGTTTCCCTGCTGCTGGTTGCCTGCGGCCGCAAGGAGCCCGCTCCCGCCGCGCACAGCGGCGGCCATGTGCACACCGCTCCGCACGGCGGCATGTTGATCGAGTTGGGCGACCACGCCTACAACCTTGAGCTGCTGCGGGACCCGGCGTCCGGCAAAATCACCGTCTGGGTGCTGGATGGACACGCGGAAAACTTCGTGCGCATCAAGGCCGCCGCCATCGAGGCTTCGGTGACGGTCGGCGGCGAAAAGAAATCCCTCGCGCTCAAGGCCGTCGCCAACGCGGCGACCGGCGAGACCGTGGGTGACACCTCCCAGTTTGAGGCCCAGGCCGACTGGCTGAAGGGTGCCGCGTCGGTCGAACTGAGCGTGCCATCAATTGAGATCAAGGGCCGTCGTTTCGAGCGACTTTCGGGTAAAGTCGGCGTTGCCGCGAAATAATCCGCCTCCGGTCCATGCGGGCAACACCGTCAACTCTGCTTCCGCTCCTGTGGGCGGCCGGAGCGGCGGTGTCATGGGGAGCGCCTTTCGCGGGACCCAAGGTTGACCACTCCCTTTGTTGTCCCCGGGGGTATAATCCCCTCCGGCACGAAGAGCGGGAAATGGCGGGGGATTTTAATCCAAACGCCCTCGCGGGGCTGCAAAGAGGCGGAGACTCCGCCGTGGCTTACTCCGCGCCGCCGGGGGCGGCGGGGTTGGGCGATCGGACCGGCAAGCCGCCAGCTCCGGCTCTGCCCGAGGGACCGCCGCTCTCCTCCTTGGAGCAGCCCCCGGAAATGGTCTCGGGTTACGCCAAGGTGCACTTCAGCCAGTTGGCGGGCTTCAAATACCGTCCACCACCCCAGCCGGTGCCGGCCGGGGAAGCGCCGCCGGACGCCGTGGCGCAGGTGCCGGAGCTGATCCGCCGACTCGACGGCCGCAAGGTCGTCTTATCCGGCTTCATGCTGCCGCTGAAACTCGAGAACGGCTTCGCCACCGAGTTCTTCCTCCTGAGCAACTCATCGCTCTGTTGCTACGGGATCATGCCGGAGATGAACGAATGGATCCACGTGCGGATGCGCGCGGAAGGGCTCCCTCCGGTGCAGGACGTGCCGGTCTTTCTCGCGGGAAAACTGCAGGTGAAGGCGCGCTGGGAGGGCGGTTACCTCACCGGAATCTACGACATGGAGGGTCACGGGCTGTTAAAGTCCCGCTGAACGCTCCGAGCGGCACGCGGATTGCTCCGGGGAGATGCGGGCGGTTTGCCTGTTTGCCGCATTAGCGGCCGCCCGCCCATCCCGCTCTCTCGCTACAAAATGAACGTTTACGGAAAAGCGACTTGCGCGATCTGGGGTCGGAACCAACTCTGCGAAGGATTTTTCACTCAAACCGGTATCCTCTGATGGTTTCCGCTAGCACAGACTACGGCTATGACAGCAAGGTCGAGGGGGGCGTGATCGTCTCTCGGGCCGATGCCGCCATTAACTGGATTCGCACTAACTCCATGTGGCCCATGCCCATGGGGCTCGCTTGTTGCGCCATCGAGCTGATGGCGGTGGGCGGGGCGCGATTCGACATCGCGCGTTTCGGGGCCGAAGTGATGCGGTTTTCCCCTCGGCAGGCCGACTGCATGATCGTTGCCGGGACTGTCACCTACAAGATGGCGCCCCAGGTGCGTCGCATCTACGACCAGATGGCCTCCCCGAAGTGGGTCATCGCCATGGGGGCGTGCGCAAGCTCGGGCGGCATGTACCGCAGCTACGCCACCCTGCAGGGCGTGGACCGCATCGTGCCCGTCGATGTCTATGTCAGCGGCTGCCCCCCGCGCCCCGAGGCGCTGCTGGATGCTCTGATGAAGCTGCAGGCCAAGGTCCAGCGCGAGCCGTCCGCGCGTCGGCTGCTCTCCGCCTGAGCCCCGTCCGAGCCGATATGTCCGCCGACTTCCTCGCCGCCCTCCGCTCACGCTTCCCGCAGGCGGCGGATCGCGCCTCGGCGGACCACCCCGCGGTGAACGTGCCGTTGGCCGATGTGGTCGCGGTCTTGAAGTTCCTGCGGGACGAGCATGGGTTCGACCTGCTGATGGATGTTACCGCGATCGACTGGTCCGAGGGGGCGAATCCGCGGTTCACGGTCGTTTATCATCTGCTTTCGACCACCCGGTCCGGCTCTTACGTCCGCGTTGCCGCTCCTTGCGGCGGTAACGATGAGGCTCCGGTCGCGCCGAGCGTCACGTCCCTTTGGCCGGGCGCCAACTGGCACGAGCGCGAGTGCTACGATATGTTCGGTATCCGCTTTGAGGGGCACCCGGACTTGCGCCGCATCCTGATGTGGGAGGGTTACCCGTACCATCCGTTGCGGAAGGATTTCCCGCTGGCCGGCATCGAGACCGAACTGCCCGGCGCGGACGTCGTCGAGGAGACCGGTACCAAGGTCGTCGCCGCGCCGATGGCGGGTGGACCGTTCGTCGCCGCGAGCGGTGAGATCAACCTCTCCGAGGCCGAGCCTCGCGCCAAGGACGAGAGCTGGAGCGACCGCGTCGCCCGGCCGGACCAGACGCCGCTGCGGCAGGTGAAGGAATAACGATGGCCGCCGAACATACCTTTCCCGACAGCGCGGCGCGGCTCGCCGCTGGCGCCGCCACGGTGCCGGACGAGTTCCAGCCCGAGAAGATGTCGCTCTCGATGGGTCCCTCGCACCCCTCGACCCACGGCGTGCTTCGGCTGCAGCTGGAGATCGACGGCGAGACGGTGACCAAGGCGGATCCCGTCATCGGCTACCTGCACCGAGGCGACGAGAAGATCGCCGAGAACATGACTTACAACCAGTTCGTGCCGTACACGGACCGGTTGGATTACCTTGCCCCGCTGGCGAACAACATGGCCTACGCCATCGCGGTTGAGCGGCTCGCGGGCGTGAAGGTGCCGCCGCGTTGCGAGGCGATCCGCGTGATCACCGCTGAGATGGCGCGCATCTCCGCCCATTTGATGGGTCTGGGCGCCTTCGGCCTCGATGTCGGCGCCTGGACCGTGCTGCTCTACTCGCTCGAGGAGCGCGAGAAGCTCTACAAGCTGTTCGAGGAACTCACCGGCGCGCGCTTCACCACGAGTTACACCCGCATCGGCGGCGTCACGCGCGACATCCCCGAGGGCTGGCTGGGCCGCGTCGGTGCTTTCTGCGACCAGTTCCTGCCGATCCTGGAGGAAACCCTGCGGCTGCTCACGCGGAACAAGATCTTCATGGACCGCACGGTCGGCGTCGGTGTCATCAGCAAGGCCGATGCGCTCGCCTACGGTCTCACGGGTCCGAATCTCCGGGGTAGCGGCGTCGGTCTCGACCTGCGGAAGGACAAGCCTTACTCGGGCTATGAGAATTACGAGTTCGACGTGCCGGTGGGCACCTCCGGGGACTGTTACGACCGCTACCTTGTCCGCGGCGAGGAGATGCGGCAGTCGGTGCGGATCATCCGTCAGGTGATCGCGCGTTTCCCCGAGGGGGCGTGGCATGCCACCGATGCGCGCCGGATTTTCGCGCCGCCGAAGGACAAGGTGCTCACCTCGATGGAGGAACTCATCCAGAATTTCATGATCGTGACCGAGGGCCCGCAGATCCCGGCCGGCGAGGTCTACTTTGAGGCGGAGAATCCCAAGGGCGTGCTCGGCTTCTACATCGTGAGCAAGGGCGGGGGAGTGCCGTACCGCCTGAAGATCCGTTCCCCTTCCTTCTGCAACCTCTCGATCGTTCCCAAGGTCTGCACGGGCTGCCTGATTTCCGACGTCGTCGCCGTCCTCGGTTCCCTCGACTTCGTCATGGGCGAATGCGACCGCTGAACACCACCCCGGCTACCCACCCGCGATGAACCTCAAGCCCGAGACCCTGCGGCGGATCGACGAGGTGATCACCCATTACCCGGTGAAGCGCAGCGCCGTGCTCATGCTGCTGCACGCAATCCAGGAGGACATCGGCCACCTGCCGCCCGAGGCGGTGCAGTGGGTCGCCGCCAAGCTCGAGCTGCAGCCGATCAACGTGCAGGAGGTCGTGACCTTCTACCCGATGTTCCGGCAGCACCCGATCGGGCGCCGCCACATCAAGGTCTGCCGCACGCTCTCCTGCGCCCTGCGCGGCGCGTACGGCACCTGCGCGACGTTCGAGAAGGAGTTCAGCACGAAGCGCGGCGAGGTTTCGCCCGACGGCGAGGTCACGATCGAGTTCGTCGAGTGCCTCGCGAGCTGCGGCACTGCGCCGGTCGTGATGATCGACGACGAGCTGCACGAGAATGTCGACCCCGCCGCGGCCCGGGGGCTGAGCGACGGGATCAAGGCCGAGGCGGCCCGCCGCGGCTGAGCCCAAGCAAGGAGCAATGACCATGCCCGCACCCGCTGAGCGCCGCATCATTTTCCGCCACATCGACGAGCCCGGCTACTCGCGTGACCTCGCGTGCTACCAGCGGAACGGCGGGTACACCACGTTGCGCAAGGCGCTCGCCATGGCCCCGGCCGCCATCATCGACGAGGTCAAGAAATCCGGCCTGCGCGGGCGCGGCGGCGCCGGCTTCGGCTGCGGCCTCAAGTGGAGCTTGGTCGACCGCAAGAGCGGCAAGCCGATCTACCTGGTCGTGAACGCCGACGAGTCCGAGCCTGGCACGTTCAAGGACCGCTACATCATCCATCAGGATCCGCACCAGCTGATCGAGGGGATCATGATCTCCTGCTGGGCGAACAACGTTAAGCAGGCTTACATCTACATCCGCGGCGAGTTTCCGCACGGCGCCCGCATTCTGGAGGAGGCGATCGCCGAGGCGCGCGCTGCCGGCTTGGTGGGGCCCAACATCCTCGGCTCGGGCTACGGCTGCGAGATCTACGTCCACCGCGGCGCCGGCGCCTACATCTGCGGAGAGGAGACCGGACTGATCGAGTCGCTCGAGGGCAAGCGCCCCTACCCGCGCATCAAGCCGCCGTATTTCCCGGCCGTGCTCGGTCTCTACCAGTGCCCGACGATCGTGAACAACGTGGAGACCCTCTGCCACGTGAAGTACATCGTTGAGGTTGGCGGCGAGGCCTTCGCCCAGATCGGCACCCCGAACAACACCGGCACCCGCATCCTCTGCGTGAGCGGCCACGTCCAGCGACCGGGTTACTACGAGTACGAGGTGGGCCGTATCACCCTCGGCCAGCTGCTCCACGAGGTTTGCGGCGGGCCGCTGCCCGGGCGCAAGTTCAAGGCCGTCATCCCCGGCGGCTCCTCCGCCAAGATCCTCCGCTGGGGCGAGAGTTTCACGCTGAAGAACAAGGACGGCTCGTCGCGCACGCTCGCGGTCGAGGATCTGCCGATGGATTTCGACACCATGGCCGCCTGTGGGACCATGGGAGGCTCCGGCGGGGTCATCGTGATGGACGACTCCGTCAACATGGTCGAGGCCCTCGCCAATATCAACGCGTTCTACGCCCACGAGAGCTGCGGCCAGTGCACGCCCTGCCGCGAGGGCTCGTTGTGGATGAAGCGCATCACCTCCCGCATGGTGCATGGTGACGCGCGCGCCGAGGATGGCGCGCTCCTGCGCAGCGTCGCCGACCAGATCGCCGGCCGCACCATCTGCGCCTTCGGCGAGGCCTGCTCGTGGCCGACGCAGAGCTTCGTCGCCAAGTTCGGCGACGAGTTCACCGCCTATCCCGCGGCGAAGCGGGCCCCGCGCCCCGAGGGCGCCGCCGAGCTGGCCTGAACCTTTTTCCGATCCCACCTCGATGATCGCCGCGCCGAAACCCGACCTCATCACCGTCAACGTCGACGGCCGGGATATCTCCGTGCCCAAGGGCACCAACGTCATCGAGGCGGCGCGCCTGGTCGGCGTCGACGTACCTTACTACTGCTACCATCCGAAGCTCTCGATCTCCGGCAATTGCCGCATGTGTCTCGTCGAGATCGGCATGCCCGCGGTCGATCCTGCGTCCAAGGCGCCGATCATGGATCCGGCGACCGGTAAGCAGCGGATCAATTGGATCCCCCGTCCCCAAATCGGCTGCGCGACCAACGCGTCCCCTGGTCTCCACGTCCGCACCCAGACGCCGCAGATCAAGGACTGCCGCGAGGGCGTGATGGAGTTCCTCCTCGTCAACCACCCGCTCGACTGCCCGATCTGCGACCAAGCGGGCGAGTGCAAGCTGCAGGAGCAGGCCACCGGCTACGGCCGCGGCTACTCGCGCTACGTCGAGGAGAAAAACGTGAAGCCGAAGCGCACCCGTCTCGGGCCGCGCGTCACGCTCGACGACGAGCGCTGCATCCTCTGCTCGCGCTGCATCCGTTTCAGCAAGGAGATCGCCAAGGACGACGTCCTCGGGTTCGTCGACCGCGGCAGCTACTCGACGCTCACCTGCTACCCGGGCCGCGAGCTCGCCAACAACTACTCGCTCAACACGGTCGACATCTGCCCGGTCGGCGCGCTCACCAGCACCGACTTCCGGTTCAAGATGCGCGTCTGGTTCCTCAAGCAGACGAACAGCATCGACACCGAGTCCAGCGTCGGCGCCAACACCGTGGTCTGGTCCCGCGAGGGCGTCATTCACCGCATCACACCGCGGCAGAACGACGCGGTAAACGATGCCTGGATGGCCGACAGCGGCCGCGAGCTCTACAAAGCGGTGCGCGCCGCCGATCGTCTGACCGCCTGCCGCATCGGCTCCGCCGAGGCCACATTGGACTCCGCGGTCCTCGCCGCCGGCGCCATCCTCCGCGAGTCTGCGGGCGCGATCGCGGTCGTCGGTTCCGGGCGTTCCTCGGTCGAGGAGCAATTTCTCACCCGCCGCCTCGCCGAGTCGCTCGGCGCGGCCGCTCATTTGGTCAGCCGTACGGGAGCTGGGGACGGCCTGCTGGTCTCGGCCGATCGCAATCCGAATGTCCGCGGCGCCCTTGTCTCCGGTCTCATCTCCGCGCTGCCCTCCTCGCGTCTCGAGGCCTTGGCGGCCGCGATCGACGCTGGCAAGGTTCGCGCGGTCGTGTCCGTGGGAGAGGATCTCGCCGCCGCCGGCCTCAGCGCCGCCCAGCTCGGGAAGGTCGCGGTGGTTTACCTCGGCACGCACGCCAACGCCACCAGTGCGGCGGCGCGCGTTTCTTTCCCCACGCTCACCGTCTTCGAGAAGAGCGGCTGTTTCGTGAACCAGCAGTTCCGGCTGCAGCGTTTTCATAAGGCCGTGCCGGGTCCGGCGGGCGCGATGGACGACCTCGCGGCCCTGTCGCGGCTGGCCGGCGCGGCCAACTGCTCGGCGCCCGCGGAACTCCACGCGGTGTGGCGCGAACTCGCCGCGGCGGTGCCCGCGCTGCGCGAGGTCGCCTTCGCCGGTGTGCCGGACGCTGGTCTGGTGCTCGACTCAACCCCATACGCGTCGCTGCCTTTCGTCGAAGGCGAGACGCTGCACTACAAGCCCGCCGCCAAAACCTGACCCATGCGCACCCCCGCCTTCTTCGCCATCGGACTTGGTTTCATACTCATGGGCGCCGGCCTGTTTGCGCTGACCTTGCGCAAGCCGGGCAAGGATACCGTAAACCCGACCAAGGCCCAGCAGCGCGAGCAAGTGGCCCTCGCCGAGGAAAACCGGAAAATGCGGATCGCGGGGGCCGTGGTGGGCGGCGTCGGCGCGCTGCTCTGCCTCGCCATGTTGTTTTGAGATGATCGACCTCTATCTCAGCCTGCACCCGGTGGCGCAGGGCGTGCTCAAGGGGCTCGCCGTCATCATGGTCATATTCCCGATCGGCGGGATCTGCTCCATGGCGGAGCGCAAGGTCTCGGCGTGGATCCAGGGTCGCCCGGGGCCGAACCGGGCGATCGTACCCTGGGTCTCCTGGATCCCGGTCATCGGTCCGTTCCTGCAGCGGCTGGGGCTCTTCCACGTGCTGGCCGACGGTGGCAAGATGCTGTTCAAGGAGGACGCCCTGCCCGGGCACGTGAACAAGTTCTACTTCGTGCTGGCGCCCGTCGTCGCCATGATGCCCGCGCTCACGACGGTGACGACGGTGCCGTTCGGCGCCTACCTCGACGCGGCCGGGCGCGTGGTGCCCCTCGGCTTGGCGAACGTGGACATCGGGTTGATCGCCGTTTTCGCCGTCGGTTCGCTGGGCGTCTACTCCCTGATCCTCGCGGGTTGGGCGTCCAATTCGAAGTACCCGTTCCTCGGCGGCGTGCGCGCCTCGGCGCAGCTGATCTCCTACGAACTCTCCCTGACGATGTCGGTGCTGCCGGTCTTCCTCTGGATCAATGCTCCCGGCACTCCGGGCACGATGAGCCTCGCGCGCGCGGTCGAGTTCCAGAGCCTGCCCGGTTTCTGGGGCGGGATGTGGTTCGCGTTTCTCATGCCGGTTTCGGCGCTGGTCTTCCTCATCGCGCTGTTCGCCGAGACCAACCGCCATCCCTTTGATATGGCGGAAGGCGAGTCGGATCTCGTGGGCGGTTTCCACACCGAGTACGGCGCGTTCAAGTGGGGTCTCTTCTTCGTCGCCGAGTACGCGCACATGCTGATCGGATCCGGTGTCTTCACGCTACTCTTCCTTGGCGGCTGGAATCCGCTGCCCTGGGTGCCGCTCGCCACGCTGGTC
>Ga0102921_1000089_pt1 | contig 28064 bp, 24 predicted proteins | sample Colrivmeta156802_FD_78205 | JGI IMG/M metagenome (GOLD analysis project Ga0102921, IMG submission 78205) | Estuarine microbial communities from the Columbia River estuary - metaG 1568-02 | ecosystem: Environmental > Aquatic > Marine > Intertidal zone > Estuary | place: USA: Columbia River...
TCAATGATCCAGCTAACCCCGATCAATATTGGCAATACCGCATGCACCTTCCAATCGAGCAATTGATCTGTGAGCAGGCCTTCAACGAGGAATTTCATCGCTCCGTGCAACTCGCCGGACGGGCCGTCTGATCCGATTGGCTAATTTGCACCCATGCAGGTTCAATATCAAGCAGTCCGATTACCGTTTGTACACCCCTTCACCATTTCCAAGGGAACCAAGACCCATCAGCCTTCCCTCATCGTTCGGTTGGAACACCGAGGCCTGATCGGTTACGGGGAAGCACCGGCCATCGCGTATTACAACATCACGGTGGAGCAGATGATCAGCGACCTGGAAAAGAAAAAAGAAATGGTTGAGCGATTCGCCTTCACGGATCCCGAACGCTATTGGCATTATCTGCATCATCTGTTTCCCAACAATCCCTTCTTGGTATGTGCACTCGATATGGCCGCTTGGGACATCTACGGACAAATGCTCCGAATGCCGCTCTTTAAATTGTGGCGGGGGAATGCGACCCAATTGCCCAATACCGATTATACAATCGGGATCGACTCCACTTCCCGCATGCTTGAAAAGATGAAGGAGCACCCATGGCCCATCTACAAAATCAAAGTAGGAACCCCCGAAGATCTATCCATGCTGCGCGCGCTGCGGGCAGAAACAACAGCCCGGCTTCGGGTTGATGCCAATGCCGGTTGGACGCTGTCTCAAGCATTGGAACTGCTTCCTGCGCTTGAAGAGTTGGGCGTAGAACTGATCGAACAGCCCCTGGCCAAGGATGCCTGGTCGGATATGGAGATTCTTCGTTCGGCTTCCAGCATTCCGTTGTATGCGGATGAGTCTTGTGTCTTTGAATCCGATGTTGAAAAATGTGCGCCGTTTTTCCATGGCATCAACATCAAGCTTACCAAATGCAGTGGAATTACCCCGGCCCGACGAATGATCCGACAGGCGCGGTCTTTGGGCTTGAAGGTTATGGTCGGCTCCATGAATGAGTCCACCATTGGTAGTGCCGCCATTGCGCATCTCCTGCCGTTTATCGACGAAGTAGACATGGACGGGCCGCTTTTGTTGGCCGAAGACATTGCCAGTGGGTTGAACTATGATTTTGGGTGCGTTTCGATCCCGGAAGCACCGGGACTGGGAATTACTTGTAACCTTTCGTTCTGATCCCAACTTTCGGGCTCGCTCCTTGTTATACTTTTACAATTCAACGCATGGCCTGGAACGATCAACAACAATTCATTCAAGCACTGGAAAAAGCCGGTGAACTGATCCGGATCAAAACCTTTGTCGATCCCAAATGGGAGATCGCTGAGATTACCGACCGTGTCAGCAAATCGGGTGGGGGAGGCAAAGCCCTTTTGTTTGAGAACACCGGTACCGAATTCCCCGTTCTCATGAACGCCTACGGCAGCGAACGACGTATGTGTATGGCTTTGGGTGTTGATCATTTGGATGAAGTGGCGCACGAAATCGAAGGTTTGTTTAAGCTTTTGTCTACTCCAAAAGAATCCATAGTCGACAAATTGAAGCTGATCCCCAAACTGGGAGAATTCGCCAGCTGGATGCCGAAAGTCCGCAGCGGAAAAGGGGCGTGTCAAGAAGTTGTGCACTTGGATCCCGATATGACTCGCATTCCGGTGATCACTTGTTGGCCAAAAGATGGCGGACCATTCGTAACCCTGCCGGTCATCCATACCAAAGACCCAAATACGAATGCACGCAATGTGGGCATGTACCGGATGCAGGTATTCGGTCCCCAACTCACCGGCATGCATTGGCACAAACACAAAGTGAGTGCCAAACATTTTTCCGAATACAAAAAATTGAACCGTCGGATGCCGGTGGCCGTAGCGCTGGGCGGCGATCCCGTCTATGCCTACTCAGCAACTGCCCCGTTGCCCGAAAATGTGGATGAGTATATGCTCGCCGGATTTTTACGGAAGAAAAAAGTGGAATTGGTTCGTTGTCTCACACAGCCCGATATCGAAGTACCGGCGGATGCCGATTTCATTATTGAAGGATATGTAGATCCCGGAGACGAATTGATCTGGGAAGGGCCATTTGGCGACCACACCGGCTATTATTCATTGCCCGATTGGTATCCAAAATTCCACATAACGGCCATTACGCATCGCAAGAATGCGGTGTATCCGGCTACCATCGTAGGCATCCCTCCACAGGAGGATGCTTGGCTCGGTAAAGCAACCGAACGAATCTTCCTGGCCCCGATTAAAATGACACTGGTTCCTGAAATTCTAGACATGGACATGCCGGTGGAAGGCGTATTCCACAACCTGGTGATCGCTCAGATCCAGAAGGACTATGCGGGTCAGGGCCAAAAAGTGATGAATGCCATGTGGGGTGCTGGTCAAATGATGTTCAATAAAATCTTGGTCATGGCCGATCAACACACCCGGATCCAAGATTACCTATCGCTGACCCAAACTGTGTTTAAGAATTTGAACCCCGCAGAGGACGTGGCATTTGCCACCGGGCCCATGGACGTCCTGGATCACAGTTGCAGCAAGCTCGGATTTGGCGGTAAGATGAGCATCGATGGCACTTTCAAAGAGGCAGAGGAACGATCCGATGAATACCAGCCACGCCCGATCTTTTCCGGTTGGGAAAGCGGATTGCAAGCACTCCAAAAAGATTTTCCGGAGATCCATTCGATCAACCATCAGCTGTTAGCAAAAGATATCCCGGTGTTACTCGTATCGATCGAAAAGAATCGACCCGGACATTTCCGTGCCTTGCATCAATTACTGGCGAATCGTCCAGAACTTGGCGGAATCAAGATGGTGCTGTACGTGGAGCATACAGTCGATCCACAAGATCTATCCATTACGCTTTGGCGGTTTTGCAATAACCTGGATCCGAAACGTGACTCTTTATTGGTTCGCATCGATCTACCGGATGGGCTTTCGTACGATGCCTGTTTGGGGCTTGATGGAACGCGTAAAACCAAGGAGCTGGACGGATTTCAACGAGACTGGCCCAATATCATCGTGGCCAATGAGCAAACCATCCAGGCTGTGGATGCCAAATGGGAACAGTTGGGCCTTGGCCCTTTCCTGCCATCCCCGTCGCTAAAGTTTAAGGCACAGCAATATGGGGAAGAGGCTGTTGTGTCCTAGATTTTGATGTCATTGAACACCGGGTCTTGTTAGGATTTCTCCTCGACAGCCAGTAATTTCGCCCCACTCAAAAACCTGACCATGTCCAGATCCATTGCCTTTCGGGAAGCCATTCGGGAAGCACTCAGCGAAGAGATGCGTAGAGATGAGCGCATTTTTATGATGGGCGAGGAGGTCGCGGAATATAACGGTGCTTACAAGGTTAGTCAGGGGATGCTCGCCGAATTCGGTGCCAAGCGCATCATTGATACCCCCATTGCCGAATTGGGCTTCACGGCCATCGGGGTAGGCGCGGCACAGAACGGACTTCGTCCGGTGGTTGAGTTCATGACCTGGAACTTCGCCGTTCTGGCACTCGATCAGATCTTAAATACGGCTTCGAAAATGTTGGCCATGAGCGGCGGACAGATCACTTGTCCCATCGTGTTCCGCGGTCCCAATGGTTCGGCCGGACAATTGGGTGCCCAACACTCCACCGCTTTTGAATCGCTTTATGCCAATATCCCCGGTATCAAAGTAGTATCCCCCAGCAACGGATACGATGCAAAAGGATTATTGAAACAAGCCCTGCGTTTTGAAGAAGATCCCATCATGTTCATGGAAAGTGAGCAGATGTACGGCGATAAATGCGAAGTACCCGATGAAGAATATTACATCGAATTGGGAAAGGCCGACGTCAAGCGTGCCGGTCGGGATGTAACGATCGTTTCTTTCAATAAGATGATGAAGGTAGCCTTGGGTGCGGCCGATGAATTGGAGAAAGAAGGCATCAGTGCTGAAGTGATCGACCTGCGCACCATCCGCCCCCTCGATTGGATGACCATCCTGGAGAGCGTGAAAAAAACGAATCGATTGGTGATTGTGGAGGAGCAATGGCCTTTTGCCTCTGTCTCTTCCGAGATCACTTACCGCATACAAAAAGAGGGATTTGACTATTTGGATGCACCGATCCGTCGCATCACCGCTGCCGATGCGCCTTTACACTATGCGCCCAATTTGGTGGCGGCCGCTTTGCCCGATGTGCCTCGTACGGTACGATTGGTCAAAGAGGTGATGTATCAGGTCAAGTAAGCCCCAACATTAACAGCTTTCTGATGTACCGGGATTGATTTTCCGGTAGATTTGGGCATAATTTTTCAAGATGCCTCTTGCTCATTTTATCACGGTCTATCTGGTCAGTGTATTGTTGGTTTTGCTCCCGGCTCCGGGACTGGCCCGTTTGTTTCAGGCAGCAGGTATTCCTGCTTGGAAAGCCTTTGTGCCCTTTTACAATACCTGGATCATGCAAGGGTTGGCCGAACGGCCCAAGCACTGGGTGTTTTGGCAATTCATACCGGTGATCGGTTGGTTCATTACCCCCGGCATTTACATTGAATTCGCGAAACTATTCGGACGTTTCTCCGTACTGGATCATCTTGCTGCCAGCTTGTTGGCCCCTTTTTATTTTCCTTGGTTGGGTTACAATCAACAACCAAAATTCATCGGACCAGAAGCCGTTCGTAAACACGTCAAGCAAGGTTGGCGCGAATGGTATGATGCGGCCATCTTCGCGATTGTAGCAGCTACGCTGATTCGCACTTTTGTTTTTGAAGCCTACACGATTCCCTCGGGATCCATGGAGAAAAGCCTTTTGGTGAACGACTTCCTGTTTGTCAGTAAGTTCAGTTACGGTCCTCGTATTCCCAATACCCCGCTGTCTGTTCCATTCGTACACAATTACATGCCCTTTGGATCAACCAGTAAATCTTATGTATCCGAAGTGCAAATCCCGTACATCCGATGGTTCGCTTCTCCGGTAGAGCGCTTGGATGCCGTGGTCTTTAATTTTCCCGCGGGGGATACGGTAGTAAATCGACCGGGGTATCAATCATTCCGGGAGTTTCAGGCACTTTGCCGAGAGTTGGGCAATGGAGATGTGGACGCAGGACGCACATATATCCTCGCGAATGCCGACACATTGCCTTTGGCTGTGCATCCGGTCGACAAGACGGATAACTACATCAAACGTTGTGTGGCTGTTGCGGGCGATACGTTGGAGATCCGAGCCGGCGATGTATACATTAGCGGCGTCAAACAAACGCCGCCGCCTCATTCGGTGATGAGTTATTTTGTTGCCACGAACGGACAAATGTTGGATCCGGATCTGCTTAAATCCGAATACGAAGTAGATTTTTTAAATGATGTTGTGCCCATTGGGTTAAATCAATTTTACATCCGCAACTTACCGGCTGTATCGGTCGAGAAAATGCGCAGCAACGGACTGGCTACCTCCATTCAACCTGATGTGCTTCATCCCGATTCCATCGATCTGTCTAACTGGGCAAATCGGTTGTTTCCTTACGATGCGGCCCATAAATGGACATTGGATTATTTCGGTCCGATCTGGATACCCAAAAAAGGAGCTACGTTAACCCTTACAGCAGAAAATTATCCCATTTATGAGCGCGCCATTCGTTTGTACGAGCACAACAAATTCAGTCGGGTGGGCGATCGGTTCATGTTAAATGGGAAATCGGTAACTACCTATACGTTCAAGATGGATTATTACTGGATGATGGGCGACAACCGACATGGCTCACAGGATTCGCGCTTCTGGGGATTTGTACCCGAGGACCGTGTAGTGGGCAAGGCGTCACTAATCTGGTTCAGTTGGGAAGGGGGACCCCGCTGGGATCGCCTATTCCGGTTCGTGAAATAATGTTACCTTGTTCTGGTGATCAAGCAACACCCTTTTCAATACGAAGAATGGCCGGATGATTCGGCACTTTCCGAATCAGACCGCTCCTTGCTGCAGGAAGCTCGTCAGGTTACTGAATTGGCCTATGCGCCGTATTCCAATTTTTGGGTAGGGGCTGCTGCCCGATTGATTTCCGGCGCCGTTGTTACGGGTTCCAATCAAGAGAATGCATCTTATCCAGTGGGTACTTGTGCCGAGCGTGTATTGCTGGGACATGCCGCCCTGCGTTATCCGGGTGACGCCATTGAAACCTTGGCCATCAGTTATCATCCCAAAGACAAATCCAGCCATGTGCCGCTTTATCCCTGCGGCATGTGCCGGCAGGCTTTGCTCGAATACGAACTTCGTTTTCAGCGCCCAATCCGTTTGATCCTTTCAGGTATGGAGGGGGCGGTTCATTGCATTGAATCGGCCAATAGCTTATTGCCTTTTGCCTTCACCGGGCAGGGACTTCGCTCCTGATCATTCATCCCCTTTTTTCTTTTATCTTCATCAGCACAACGATTGCTTATGAAAAAGCGCTCCGCTTCTACCATTTCCCGTGGGCAATTCCTCCGCCAAACCACGGTTGCTGCTGCAGGATTCATGATCATACCTCGGCATGTCATGGGAAATGGATTCATTGCCCCCAGCGATAAACTAAACATAGCCGGTATCGGCGTAGGCGGGAAGGGAGCCAGCGATTTGATGGAGTTCGCCAAGAGTCCCTTTGTGAATATTGTTTCACTCTGTGATGTCGACGATCGACAGGCCAAGGATGCTCGTAAGCGTTACCCCAAAGCCACCTACTACCGCGATTTCCGGGAAATGCTGGACAAGGAAAAGAATACCATTGATGCCTGTTCCATCTCTACACCCGACCATACCCACGCAGTGGCTACCATCGCTGCCATGCAATTGGGTAAGCACGTTTATACCCAGAAGCCGCTTACCCATAACATTTACGAAGCACGTCAATTAACAGAGGCAGCCAAGCGATACAAGGTCATTACCCAAATGGGCAACCAGGGTGGTTCGGGCGACGGCGTGCGCAAAGCACAGGAGATGTTTCAGGCAGGACTGATCGGTGATGTGGTGGAGGCTCATGCCTGGACGAACCGTCCGGTTTGGCCTCAGGGTATTCCCACGCCGACGGGCAAGTTTGATGTACCCGCCGAGTTGGATTGGGATCTATGGCTCGGACCTGCTTCATTTATAGATTATAATCCAGCTTATCTGCCATTTAATTGGAGGGGATGGTGGGCCTTCGGCACTGGTGCGTTAGGCGATATGGCCTGCCACATCATGGACCCTATATTCCGAATACTGCCTATCCGGTATCCGGATTCGGCCGAATGTAGTGTGGCGACCATTTGGAAGGAGATGTGGAATGATACGCCCAATCTGGATGCCTGTCCGCCTGCTTCCATCATACACCTCAACTATCCAAGAACCGATGGTAAAGGGAATCTTCGGGTTTCCTGGCACGATGGCGGGCTACTCCCCGAGCGACCGCAAGAGCTATTGCCGGAAGAAGCATTTGGCAATTGGGATGGTGGAGTGCTGATCGTTGGTACCAAAGGAAAGATGCTGATCGATTGTTACGGAGCCAATCCTCGATTGCTCCCCACGATTCGGATGAAAGAATTTGATCATGTGCCGACATTGCCGCGCGTACCGGAAGGACATTACTTGCAATGGGTCAATGCCTGTCGTGCCGGTTATGGCAATGCAACCACCAGTTCACCATTTGAGTATGCCGGGCCATTCACAGAGAGCATTCTCATGGGCAATTTGGCCATTCGTAGTTGGATGCTGAAGAATCCCAAATTGAAAGGATGGGAGGATAAATACCTGGGAAGAAAGAAGCTGCTTTGGGATGCCGCGAACATGAAGATTACCAACTTCGATGAAGCGAATCAGTTCGTAAAGCGCGAATACCGAAGCGGTTGGAAGATCTAAAGAATCAGAGACTGTTTACTAATTCCTGGATCTGATCGACCAGCGATTTGTCGCCGTTCTCCTCGGCTTTTTGCTGCAATTTCTTGAGCCAAACTCCGATTAACTCTGGATTGGTAAGTGGTGAAAAATACACATCTTCCAAGGGTTGATGTACCCGACGCAGGAATTGTTCGATTTCGACGCGCCCGAATAGTTCGCCGGTCTGTGGATCTACATAAAAGTCGATGGATTCAATGCCTGTTCGTTGGCGGGAGGGAAGAATATTGGGAGATCCCAATACAAACAATCCTGGCACTTGCATGGCATGTAGCGGTAGGTCTAATTTCTCTGCCAGCACGAGGAGCAATAGACCTAGCCCCATCTGATTTCCTGTCCTTTTGAGCAATACATCGCCCAAGAAATAATTTTCAATCTTTTCCCGAACAGGGTCAATTCCTTTGAAGCTGTTGTGTTCAAACAAAACGCGACTCAATACATTGATTTGTTCCAGCGGTGTGAGGTATTGATTCAATTCCAGCCAGGCATTTCTTCGAAGTTGTTCCAGGGAGGTGCACAAGGCATCCGATCGGTCTTCTCGATGGTTCAGTTGATCTAGGATCAGCAATCCACTCCATAGGTCGGGCAATTCTTGCAAACGCCAAAGGTCAAACTGTTTTTGGATGTCTTCAAACTGAATGCGACGAATCAGCGCATCCAACCGATTTTGATGTTCCGGGTGTTCGGCTGTTTCCCAAATTTGTTCGAGCTGAGGGAGTACGGACAGGCCACAGGCTGCGATCCGCTGAGAGACGGCTTGGAATATTTCTTCATCCGGATCATCGATCAGTTGGATCAATGCGGCCCATTCTGATTCATTCACGGCTGCGTTCATGCGCACAATATCACACAGCCGGCGTTGTATTCAACCGGATAAATATCCACAACCGTTGAAAAGCTATTTTTTCTTTTTGGGAGCCGACTTCTTCGCCGTCTTTTTAGGCAACGCCGATTTGGTAGTTGTTTTTGCTACTGGTTTTTTTGTAGCCGTTTTCTTCGTGGCTGTTTTTTTCGGGGCAGACTTTTTACCTCCCTTGGCTTTGAATGCATCCGGCACTACGGTCTGTATAAAGCCCTTGATGTCATCCAAGGTAAAGGCAACTGCTTCTTCCGGTGTGTAGCGGGAATTGTCAGCTTTGCGTGGTAGGTTGATCATTTTCTTGCCGTACTTGATCAGGGGGCCCCATCGGCCATTTTCTACCGTGATCTTTTCTTCCGGCCAGCGATGTATGTATCGGTTTTCTTCTTTTTGAACCTTGGCTTCGATCAGCTCGTTCATTTCCGCTTGGGAGATCCGCTGAAAATCGTATTTCTTGGGTACGTTGATGAACAGGCCATCCCATTTGAGGTAGGGGCCGAATCGCCCCGTTCCTTTGGTGATTGGTTTTTCTTGAAACAGGCCAACCGGTGCATCCGCTTTTTGCTTTTCACGAATCACTTCAATGGCGCGGTCAAGATCAACCGTAGAAAGATCCGTTCCTTTGGGAAGGGAGATAAAATCCTCGCCCCATTTCACGTAAGGGCCAAATCGACCCACATTCACCAACACATCTTTTTCTTCGTATTGTCCCATGACCCCCTGGGCGCCAAACAAGTTCATCGCCTCTTCGAAGCTGATGGTTTCGATGCTTTGTCCTGTCGGTATCTTGGCAAATCGTGGTTTTTCCTCTTCTTCGGCACTACCGATCTGGATCATGGCGCCGTACCGACCCATGCGGGCGATGACCGGTTTGCCCGATTTGGGATCGGTGCCCAGCAAGCGTTCGCCTTTGATCCGTTCAGCCGTTTCAATGGTTTGGTCTACTTCTTTTTTAAAAGGCTGATAAAACGATTGGATCATCTGGTTCCACTTGCGCTTTCCTTCGGCTACTTCATCAAATTCATCTTCGATGTGGGCCGTGAAGCCATAATCCATGATCTGCTGAAAATGCTGTTTCAGGAAATCTGTTACTACTAATCCCAGATCGGAGGGAAACAGTTTCGATTTTTCAGCTCCGGTATTCTCGTATTCGGTGACTGCTTGGATCGTATCCGCTTTCAAGGTCAACACTTGGAAGGCGCGGCGCATGCCCTCTTTGTCGCGTTTCTCTACATATCCACGCTTAAGGATGGTTGAGATCGTTGGCGCATAGGTAGAGGGACGTCCGATTCCCAATTCTTCCAATTTCTTTACCAAGGAAGCTTCGGTATAGCGGGGCAGGGGACGAGAAAAACGTTCAATGGCACTCAGCTGATTCAAGGCAAGGATTTGACCCTTTTTAAAAGGAGGCAAGATTCCTTCCGGATTTTCTTCGGATTCATCATCGTCTTTCCCTTCCATGTATACTTTCAGAAAACCGTCGAATTTCAATACTTCGCCGGTGGCCTGCAGGGAATCTTTATTCGTAGAGATCTCAATGTCAACGGTAGTTTTCTCCAATTCGGCATCGGCCATCTGAGACGCCATGGTGCGCTTCCAGATCAGTTCATACAACTTGGCCCATTCAGCTTCTGCAATCCGTGCTGTGCTCATGTAGGTTGGACGAATGGCTTCGTGTGCCTCTTGTGCACTTTCGTTTTTGTTCTTGTATTTGCGGAACTGATGATATTCTTTCCCATACATGGATGTAACCGTCTGGGTGATATCGGCCAGTGCGGTCTTACTCAGATTCACACTGTCGGTACGCATGTAAGTGATGTATCCATTCTCGTACAAACGCTGGGCGATCTGCATGGTACGCGATACGCTGTATCCCAACTTACGGGCCGCTTCCTGTTGCAAGGTAGAGGTCGTGAAAGGTGGCGCCGGGGTACGTTTGCCGGGCTTCACCTGGATCTCGGTCACTTTATAAGCAGCACCCTTGCACGATTGAAGGAAGGCATCGGCTGATTTCGCGTTGGGTTGTTTTTTCCCCTCTGCTTTGAAATTTATTTTTCTTCCTTCTGCATCGGGTGCTTGGAAAGAACCTTCGATCTTGAATTGACTTTCAGTATTGAATGCGTTGATCTCTCGTTCCCGTTCGGCAATGAGTCGAACCGCAACACTCTGAACCCGACCGGCACTCAGGTTGTTGCGCATGCTCATTTTTCGCCAGAGTACCGGACTTAATTCAAATCCCACGATGCGGTCTAGAATTCGGCGTGCCTGCTGGGCCATGACCAAATTCATGTCGACGCGTCGAGGCGACTCAACCGCCTGCAGGATGGCAGGTTTGGTGATTTCATGAAAAACGATCCGCTTGGTCGTTTTGGGGTTTAGGTCCAAAACCTCGCACAAATGCCAACTAATGGCTTCCCCTTCACGGTCCTCATCCGTTGCCAGCCAAACCTCACCGGATTTCTTGGCTAGGCTCTTAAGTTCACTAACGACTTTCTGTTTATCGGGGGATACAATGTAGCGCGGTTCGAAGTTATGGTCAACGTCAATGCCCATACCCGCTTTTTCCAAATCCCGGATGTGTCCAAAGCAGCTTTTGACCTGAAAATCAGATCCAAGGATCTTTTCTATGGTCTTGGCTTTAGCCGGACTCTCAACAATCAAAAGGTTTTTTGCCATGATGGACTTTGAAGTAAAAAACCGCTTCTCAGCGGCAGCAAATTAGAGCAAGAATAGGAAATTTTCCACCAACGGGGTTTTTTTCATTCAATTGTCGGGTCATCGAACCCGTATCGTCAGCTTGCTTTTGCCCTATATAATAATATATACAAAGACTACCGTCCGGGGGTTAAAAAATCCAGGATCTCCTGGCAGACCGATTGATCGCGGTAGACACGGCGATGTCCCAATCCTTCCGTGATTCGGAACTGTACCCGGGCCGATTTTCTTTCTCTGGTTGGAGCGGTGTCGGCGAGCGGTGTAATCTCGTCCGAGGCGTCGTGTATCCAAAGGATCGGAATCGATAATTGGGCTACCACCCGGTTGACTGAAAACCAGGCCACGGGGTGTCCGCTTTTGATCTCAATCAGTCGATCGATCTGCTTCATGATGTTGGGCCGCAAGGATAATGTGGACCTGAGTTGATCCAACGCGGAGCGCGTTTCGGTAGCGGGGGCAATCAAGACCAATTTTTCCGTTTGCCGGGGGGCCATCTCTTCGAGGGCCAGACTGATTGATAATCCCCCAAATGAATGGGCAATATATCCGTCTACGGGGCCCCACTGCTGCCGGATCTGTTGAATGAATTGTCGATACCTCAACGAGTGGATGCTTTTCCCCTCACTGGCTCCATGTGCCGGGGCGTCAAAGGCGATCACTTCTGCACCCCGCTTGACCAAGTCGGCAATTATGTGTGCAAAGTTTCGGGCAGAAGAGGAAAATCCATGCAAGATTAGGATCCGGGTATGACCACCAGCATTCCATCTCCAACCATTACACCGATTGCCCGAATCGATCAATTCCAGTTTTTCAGCCTGCTCGAAGATCGAGGGGAGTGGTTTGGTGACTTTTATTCGTGGGGTAATGAACAGGTTGAAGGCCTGCCGAGCTGCCATCCGAGGCCAGCAATGGGCGCCCAACCAGAACCAGCATCGATAGAGTGTGAGCAATGTAAAGAGTTATGCGGGGTGAATGATGAAAGACAGACAAAGTTATCATCAATTCCATTCAACCATTCCCCCAATCCATTGTTTTCGTAATTTCGCGACCCAACAGCAAGCGCTACGATTTTATGTACAACATCACCTTTCAATTTGAACAACCCGGTTTGGAACCTCGCACGTTGAACGGAGTTGAATCCGGTCAGAGCCTGCTGGAGGTCGCCCTGAAGAACGATATTGATTTGCATCACAATTGCGGCGGTGTCTGTGCTTGTAGCACCTGTCACTTATACGTTCAACAAGGGGAGAAGCACCTTGAGGAACTCAGCGACAAGGAAGAAGATTTCATCGACCGAGCAGTCAATCCCCGCTTGAACTCCCGGTTGGGTTGTCAGTGCCTGCTTCAGGAGGGTTCCGGTGACATCGTCGTCACTCTGCCCGATCAGACCCAATTCCTGGGCGAATAATACTATACCATGTCAACACATTTTGAACCACCGATCCATTGGGCCGATCACGAAGACATCGCCCTCAAACTCTATGAACGATTCGGGGATGAATTCGGGGAAAGCCGAATCTATCGGATCCGTTTCACCGACCTCTTGGAATGGGTACTGGAAATACAAGGCTTTGAAGGCACCCGGGAGCAATCGACCGAGGGGCACTTGGAAATGATCCAAAGTGCCTGGGTATACGAATGGCGGGATAACCAACGCTGATCTCAATTCCCTGATTTATCTTTATAGGCAGTAAGCCATGTCAAACGCCAACCTGCCCGCCCGCTTCCAATCCATCCGACATTTTGTGTTTGATATCGATGGGGTGCTGACCGATGGAACCATCTTCGTCATGCCCGATGGAGAACAAGTGCGTCGCATGAGCATCAAAGACGGATTGGCTCTTCAGCTGGCCCTTCGTGCTGACTACAACATCCTCATCATCTCTGGCAGTGCCCGTTCCGCTGTCGAAAGTCGGTTGCACAAACTGGGTGTTACGGATGTGCATTTTTCTGTATCGGACAAAGCGGGTTTTTTGTTGGCCAAGATTCAGGAATTGGGCTGGGACCCCGCACACACCTTGTATATGGGAGATGATCTGCCGGATCTGCCTGCCATGTCGTTGGTGGGACTGCCCACCTGCCCCCACGATGCTGCCCCCGAGCTTCAATCTATGGCCTCGTACATCTCACCCATCCAAGGGGGAATGGGTTGTGTTCGCGATGTGATCGAGCAAGTTCTTCGTCTGAACGATCATTGGAAATTACAATCCGGCATCACCTCCCGATAAGCCATGCAAAAATTCGCTGCCTTTCTTCGATTGATCCGCTGGCCGAACCTGGTTTTTATTGCACTCACACAAGGATTGGTATTTCTTTGTTTGATTCGCCCATTGTTTCCGTTTAGTGGACCTTATTCCGACTGGATGCTACTCTTGTGTTGGATCGGCGCCTCGGTATTGATCGCAGCAGCCGGGTATGTCATCAACGATTATTTCGACATCAACATCGACCAGGTCAATCGACCCGAAACCCAGGTCGTTGACCGAATCATTTCCCGACGCTGGGCCATGCTTTGGCATTTTATTTTAAATGTAGGGGGATTGGTCCTAACCGCACTCGCAGTCGACTGGTCTACGCATGCCTATCTCTGGTTTGCCAACGTTGGATGCGTGGCCTTGCTCTGGGTCTATTCAACAAGATTCAAGAAAACCTTGCTCGTGGGTAATGTATTGATTGCTGTGTTGACCAGTTGGACGATCCTCGTGATCTTCCTGTCGCAATTTACCTGGTCGGAACTGATCGGTCAATATTCCGAAGCACAGCAGAAACTCAGCCGCATCGTGATGTTGTATGCCGGGTTTGCGTTTGTAATCACCTTGATCCGAGAAGCCGTGAAGGACATGGAAGATCGCATCGGCGATGCCAAGGCCGGCTGCAAAACCTTGCCCATTGTCTGGGGATTTCCGGCGGCAAAAATGTATACCGCGGTGTGGACTGTTGTGCTGATCGTTGTGCTGCTCATCGTTCACGCGTACGTACTTCCCTTCGGTTGGTGGTGGGCATCGATCTATGCATTGTCTGCCTTAATCGCTCCCCTGGTAATTTTTCTAACCCGACTTATACCGGCTCAACAGCCCGATGATTTCAAACAACTCAGTCGCATTTTGAAATGGGTGATGTTGGCGGGTATTTTATCCATGAGTTTTTTTTATTTCTGGCTATGAATCCAATCTTACTTGCTTCCGGTTCTCCCCGAAGAAAACAACTGCTCGAATGGGCAGAGATCCCTTTTCGCATCGAAGTATCCAATACGCAAGAAGATTTCCCTCCAGATCTACCGATCGCTGAAATACCCATCTACATCGCTCGAAACAAAGCGATCGCCGTTCAGTCGGCCCATGCAACCGATGAGGTTATACTTGCCGCCGACACGATTGTGGTATTGGGCGATCATATTCTAGGTAAACCGGTACATCGGGAGGAAGCCATTAGCATGCTGTTAGCCTTGCAAGGAAGTCGGCATGAAGTGATCACGGGTGTTGTGATCCGTCAAGGCGATCGGGAGCTGGCTTTTTCCGACCGTACCCGGGTCGATTTCCATGAATTGACCGAATCCGAAATCGAGCATTATGTGGATGCCTATAAGCCATACGATAAGGCCGGCGCCTATGCCATTCAGGAATGGATCGGTGTAGTTGGTATCAAATCGGTGGAGGGCGATTTTTACAATGTGATGGGGTTGCCCGTGAGTCGGGTCGTACGCGCACTGCAGGATTTTTCTCGTCCATAACGGGTGTTTTTCACCGGGTAGATTTTTCACTTCACACTAGGTTCGCCATTTTGATCCGATGCGCGAACGATGGTTGCAAACTCTTTGGGCAAAGCAAGATTGGCGAGGTGTCCGGTTGCAGACGCATACAGGCCAGTTGGTCCATGTGCTTCATCCTGGATTTTGGAATGCCGATCAAGGCCCTGATTTCTTACAGGCTCAACTCTTTTTGGATCAAGTATTGTGGGTGGGTGCCGTTGAGGTGCATGTACGCACCTCGGATTGGTTTTTGCACCAACACACCCAAGATCCGAATTACCAATCTGTTGTCCTCCATGTGGTGTGGCAAATAGACCCTAGACATCCTGCCTTACCCACCTTGGAATTGTCGCGCTACTACTCCATTCCCCAATTGCGTGAATCGATCTTGCGGATGGGCGACGTGGCGATGTTGCCCTGTCATCGAATCATGCGCCCGGTACCAGATTGGTTGTGGGCCGATTGGCGGGATGATTTAATAAATCAACGGCTCGAGCGAAAAGGTTCTACGAACCGGGCATTCGATCGGATTGGTTTGCGCCGGTCATTAGCCCGTCAATTGGGAGCTTGGATCAACCGCGACGTATTTGAATCGATCAATGCTTCTATTCCTGATTCATTGTTGTTGACGCTGCGGCTAGATCATTTGGCCATTACCGCGTTGTATCTGGGACAAGCGGGCCTATTGGCAGGCGGATTTCAAGATGATTATCCAACAGAACTTGCCCGCGTGTATGACCATATCCGAAATCAATATGTGTTGAACCCGCCTTATCGGCAATTACTCTGGATGAGACAACGTCCCGCTTCCGATCCGGGTTATCGGCTTGCCCAACTCGCCATGTTGATCCATTTGGGATGGGATGATCCATCCTATTGGCAAACGGATGATTTTCTAGACTTGGCGCGAAATCTTGCGCGCATCGATGTGCATGCCTTTTGGAAGGAACGACGAAATCTGGATGGAGTGCCCATTAATCGAAAGGAGTATTTCAGCAATAGGGTGGTTGAGGGATTGCTCATCAATATCTGGGCATGGATGCATCCGACCAATCCGGGAATCCAGGAACGTTGGACTCGTTTTTGTTATGAAGACAACCGCATAACACGTTTGTATGCGTATTTGGAGATCCAGAATCCAACGGCTGCGGATTCACAGGCACTACTGGAGTTGAATCATCAGTTTTGTTTGCATCGTCGATGTGGTTCCTGCGCATTGGCGAGCTACTGGATTCAGGACCAGGCACCCCAGTCGATCTGAACTTCGATCTCGGGATGTAAGCTCAACCGCACGGGACAGGTGTCTCCGATCTTTTTCAGGATATCGATGGTTCGAGGGTCGAGCTCTTGAAGGGGGCTGGGAATTTCAAACACGAGGTCGATGCGGGCGATACGTCTTGGGGCACCAGCCATCGTTTTGGTTACGTTTACGTGGATTCCGTTTAGGTCAAAGTCGAGGGAACGGGCTTTGATGCCCATGACGGTCACCATACAGGTCGCTAAGCTGGTAGCGGTCAGGTCGGTAGGGGAGAATCGCTGTCCCAATCCGTGGTTATCCGTAGGGGCGTCGGTCTCAATGGGTGAACCACTGGCCAAATGCGTGCAGATCGTCCGGAGTTGTCCGGTATATTCAACGGTCGATGTCATGAGCTGGTTTTGCTGTAAATTTACACCACACATTTCGTCATGCGCATTCAAGTCTTTGTTTTATCTATTTGCTGTCTGTTGATTCAGGGAGCCTATGCTCAACGGTCAGCGCCCAAGCCGGCCACTAAAAAAGAACTGAAAAAACAACACATCAATCAACTGATCCGCCAAGCCGAGGAGGGTACGTTGGTCTATCGAAACCACCACATTTTTGGGGTTGAGGGCAAAAGCTTGGGGTATGGTATTTTCTATGAGTACGGTCAAATGAAAAGTCAGCGCAAAACCAATCTGTTTCGGCTGGACCTGACCGAGATCAAAGACCGGAAGGAAGACAAAGTACAGAATACGGCGAACGGATTCATCTTCTTCGGCAATCCGTATATCTATGGGAAGGTCAATAATTTTTATCAGGCCAGTTTGGGATTTGGTCAGCAAGTGGTACTCGGACAAAAAGGAAATAAGAACGGCGTATCGGTGACGGGTATTTACTCGGGTGGTTTGGCGTTGGGCTTGCTCAGGCCTTATTATTTGCAAGTACTGGATCCGGTAACGAACCAAGAAAAATTCATTAAATATTCAACGGCCGACAGTGCTTTGTTTTTAGGCAATACGATTCTGGGGGGTGGTGGTATTGGTAAAGGATGGGGGGAAATGAAAATGAAACCTGGTCTATTTGCCCGCACCGCACTTCGGTTCGACTATGGTCGGTTTAACGAAGCGGTTTCGGGCGTGGAAATTGGACTCACCGCTGAGTATTTTACCCAAAAGATCCCCATTCTAGCGGGCCCGTACGACCGCAATTTCTTTTTCCAGGGTTATGTGTCGCTCTTGTTTGGCAGACGCAAATAAGCGGGTTAATTTCGCTGCATGATCGAATTGCCGGTTGTTCCTGCTGAAAATGCCCGTCCCAAAAAACCGGATTGGCTTCGCGTCAAACTTCCCATTGGCGAAAATTATAAGCACGTACGTGGGTTGGTCGACACCCACAAACTCCACACGATTTGTGAAAGTGGCAATTGCCCGAATATGGGCGAATGCTGGGGGGCCGGTACGGCAACCTTCATGATTCTCGGTAACATTTGCACACGCAGCTGCGGATTTTGTTCCGTTGCAACTGGCCGACCGTTGCCGGTGGATTGGGATGAGCCACAACGCGTAGCGGAGGCCATTCATCTGATGAAAGTGAAACATGCCGTGATTACATCGGTTGACCGAGATGAATTGCCCGATGGTGGTTCCATCATTTGGTACAACACGATTCATGCAGTCAAGCAATTAAATCCTGACACCACACTGGAAACCTTGATCCCTGACTTCAAAGGGCATAAAGATGAGATTCAGCGCGTGATCGATGCCGCGCCGGAAGTGGTATCGCATAACATCGAGACCGTCGAGCGTTTGACCCGACAAGTGCGGATCCAAGCCAAATACTGGCGCAGCATGGAAGTAATCCGTACGCTGAAAGAAGGTGGAATGCGTACCAAGAGCGGAATCATGCTCGGTTTGGGGGAAGAAAAAAAAGAAGTGATGCAAACACTCCGTGACCTCAAAGCAAACGGGTGCGATGTGGTCACGATCGGTCAGTATTTGCAGCCTACCAAAAAGCACTTGCCGGTTCATCGGTTTGTGCATCCCGATGAGTTTGCTGAATTCCGGGAATATGGATACGAAATCGGATTGGATTATGTGGAAAGTGGTCCTTTGGTCCGCTCTTCTTATCACAGCGAAAAACACGTGATTCCGAACTATGGGCGGGATCAATGGTTGGCTCAAAAACAAGCTTAAGTTGCGTACCACCCTGCTTTTATTCGTTTTGATTCCCAATGCAGTTTTTGCTCAGTGGAATTGGCAACAAATGGACACGGCCTATGGCGAATTGCCCCCATCCATGCACGTATACCGAACTCAAGATCCGGTATCCGGTAAGCCCAACGTTGCGTTTTATGTGGTGGCGGACCTGCAGGATTCCCAATTGGATTTTCGTTCCGATACCAGTTACAAACGCCGGCTGACCCCATTTCAATTTCAAGAAAAACTACAAGCTCCCTACTTGGTCGTCAACACCAGTTTTTTTTCTTTCACGACTCATCAGAACCTAAATATGATGATGGATCGGGGAGTAATGACTGCTTATAACGTGCACAGCATTCCGGCCAAGGGAAAAGACAGTTTGAAATTCCGTCATCCATTGGTGGCAACATTGGGTATTACTTCGAATCGGAAAGCGGATGTTGCCTGGACCTTTACCGATTCATCGGCCTCCCTGCCTTGGGCCAGTCAATCGCCGAAGCCCTTTTTGATGAACGAATCAACTCGTTTTTCAAAATCGGATGTAGCGGTGCCGCTTAAAAAATGGAAAATGCAAACAGCCGTATCGGGCGGACCGGTACTGGTTCAGGAAGGGAAAGAGCAAATAACTAACAACGAAGAATGGAAATTTGCCGGCAAAGCCATCGATGATCGTCATCCACGAACGGCCATGGGCTATACCGCTGACGGTAAACTGATCATCTTAGTTATTGAGGGTAGATTTCCCGGCAAGGCTGAAGGGACTACGCTGGCACAAACCGCCGAGATGCTGATCTCGTTAGGATGTGTGGAAGGACTGAACCTCGATGGGGGAGGGAGCAGTTGTATGTTGGTTAACGGCAAACAAACCATTCGCCCGTCAGACAAAGAAGGACAACGCGCCATACCCGGCATTTTCTACATCGGGAAGAAAAACTGATCAAGATTCCCAGATCAAGGCACTGGCGCCCAGGATCGCGGCATCGGCCTCTTTCAGTTCACTAAACATTAGCTTGACCTTATTCTTGAATACCTGCACCAGATTGGCTTCCATTGCCTGGCGGGTTGGATTTAGCAGCATATCGCCTGCTTTGGTTACGCCGCCAAACAAGACGATGGCCTCCGGGGAGGAGAACATGATGAAATTGGCCAGGGCTTCTCCAAGTAATTGTCCAGTGAATTCGAAAATCTCCTGCGCAATTTTATCTCCTTTAACCGCCGCATCATAAACGACTTGGCTGGTAATGTCTTCGGGTTTATATGTTCGCATCAGGCTCGGGGTTTCCGGATGCTGAGTCAACATTTCCAAAGCGGTTTCGCGCATTCCTGTAGCGGAGGCATAGGCCTCCAATGACCCATGAATGCCGGTTCCTTTGTGCACCCGACCACCCGGACGGATGATGGTATGCCCCAATTCACCCGCAAATCCATCATGGCCCAGTACAATTTTGCCATCGATTACGATCCCGCTTCCAACGCCAGTGCCCAGCGTGATGGTGATGAAATGTTTCATCCCTCGGGCGGCTCCGTACATCATTTCACCCATCGCAGCGGCATTGGCATCGTTGGTGAGCTTCACCCGCATCCCAAAACGGGTTGCCATCATACTGGCAAAAGGAATGATGCCTTGCCATTTGAGGTTGGCTGCGTACTCGATGTTGCCGGTATAATAATTCCCGTTGGGCGCGCCAACACCGATGCCAGCAAATTTATCGATCCCGCCTGCGCGGTCGATCATGGGACGTATTTTCTCGTAGAGGTCTTCGATGTACTCCTGCACACTTTCATGCGCATTGGTCAATGTACGATCCTGCTCCAAGATGTGGCCATTGCGGTCTACCACTCCGAATTTGGTGTTGGTACCGCCGATGTCAATGCCGATTGCGTAGTCTTCCATGATGTTGATCCCTGATGAAATGATAGTTGTATTTAATTAATGACCGCCACCGGTTGAGGTCGATTCATAATTGATGCCTTGTTTGCTCAAAATGCCTTTTACCAAGTAGGCGAACAGGGCCAGATAGGCGAAACAAAGGATGGCGATGAAGAAAGAATGGTGAATGCCTACCACGTCGGCCAGTTTTCCTTGTACCGGGGGAATGATGGCACCACCCAGGATCATCATGATCAAGAAGGCGGAGCCTTGGGTGGTATACTTACCCAAACCGGCAACGGAGAGCGAAAAGATCGAAGGCCACATAATGGAGCAAGCGAGTCCACCACTGAGGAACGCATAGATCGCGATCTTTCCGGTGGTAAGGATACCAATGGTCATGGCGACCACTCCAAAAAGACTGAATAACAATAAGGTTCTGGCAGGATTGTTTCGGCTAAGGAAGAAAGTTCCAATCTGTAGCAGTACACATACAATGTACCAATACAGGATTTCGATGTTGTGTCCGGCTAATTTGGTCAGCAGCAGTACAACACCAAAGGCCACTAACGGAGTTATGAAGGTGAAAAGACGCTTGCGGCTTTCGCTTAGATTGAAAGCTCCTACAGCGCCAGCCCAACGACCGATCATCAAACTGCCCCAGTACATCGCCACAAAGGGGGCGATCTCAGATGATTTATATCCTCCGAATTCAGCTTGTTTGAGCAATTCACCCAGGTTACTGCCAATGGCAACTTCCACACCCACATAAACGAAGATGCCCAGCATGCCCAGCACCAATTGAGGGTACTGCATGGCGCCCCATCCTTCTTTTTGTTTGGAAGCGATTTTGTTGCAGAGCGGAAGACCAATTACGATAACGGCCAAGGCCAGCAACAGCCACATCAGGCGTTGGCGTTCCATGGGGCCTTTGATCGCACCGATCTCGTCCGACTTAGCCTGAAAGGTTTTTTTAATGTCTTCGATTTGAGCATAGGTGGCCGTGCGTACCTCGCCGGTCTGTTTGAGTGCATCACACTCCAATTGGCTGATCTTGCCCTTCTCAACAGCGATAGTCGATTCGATTTGTTCGATCTTTTTTACGCCTTCTGAGCGGTAGGAGGAGAACACCGGGATGAAGGTGATGATCAATAAACCAGTGATCACCAGCATGGCACTGAATGCTCGTCCGGCTTTCTCCGGTTTTTCCGAGTTGATGCCCGCCGGGACTTTTTTACTGGTGCCAAATAAAGTAGCAGCAGCAATAAATAAGATTCCAACAAAAATATATAGTCCAATTACTTTACTCAACGGCAGGTTTTGGATCTCGTAATCGCACACAGAACTAGCACTTCCAAATAAAGCGAGGGCAACCACGAGTGGCCCGATGGTCGTTCCCAAGGAGTTCACGCCGCCACCCAGATTTACTCGGGTGTCACCGGTTGAGGGATCACCTAGCGAAATGGCGAATGGTTGAGCACTGGTTTGTTGCAACGAAAACCCAAGGGCTACGATGAACAAGCCGATCAGCATGCCAGTGAAGGTGTTGCCGTTCACGGCCATGATCATAGCGGCTGCACCCAGTGAAGAAAACAACAAGCCATAGATGATGCTTTTCTTATACCCCCATTTGCCGACCAGGTCTTGTCCGCCGAAAATGCCATAGGCAAACAAGAACAACGCCCCGATGTAATAGGCCAGATAAAAGGCAAAGTCAATCAATTGACTTTGGAACTGATCGAGGTGGAAGTAATTCTTACAGAAAGGGATGAATACGGAGTTTCCGGCGGCAATAAATCCCCAGAAAAAAAATACAGTGACTAGGGTGCTGAGTGCGCCGTAGTTGGTTGGTTGTTTTGGTTGACTCATGAAGCGGTCGTTTAGTTTGTGCCCGAACAAAATAGGAAAAAAACATAAAGGAACTATAGACCTCCTCATATTCCTCTCATTTATCTATATTTATCCACATCAGATGAAAATCCTACACGTATCCGCGGAGTGTTATCCGATGGCCAAGGCCGGCGGCCTAGGCGATGTAGTGGGTGCCTTACCGAAATATCAGCAACGAGCCGGGCATGTGGCGCAGGTGGTTGTGCCCATGTATCGAACGCCCTATCTGTATAAAAAAGAATGGGAGTTGGTGCATCAAGGGCGTCAACAGCTGGGAACCTACCAATTTTCTTATAGTGTCATACGGGAGAAATCCCGCGAACTCGGGTTTGATCTTTATTTGGTTGACATCAATGGATTGCTGGATCGCCCAAAAGTTTACGGTTACGAAGACGATCCGCAACGTTTCATTGCGTTTCAATTATCGGTCATGGATTGGGTCTGTCATTGGACGCATCGACCCGATGTGATCCATGTGCACGATCATCACACCGGCCTGATCCCTTTTTTCATGCGGTATGCGTATCCGTTTCGGGATAAATTGCAAGGCGTTCCTTCCGTCTTTACCATTCACAACGCACAATATCAAGGTTGGATTGATTGGCAACACCGGGATTGGTTGCCCCCATACGACGAATGGAAATCCGGTTTGATTGAATGGGCCGGGCAGATCAATCCACTAGCCGCCGCTGTTAAATCGGCTTGGAAGGTGACCACAGTCAGTTACAGTTATCTGGAAGAACTCAGACATTCAGCCAACGGCATGGAGAAACTGTTTGAATATGAGCGCGGTAAATGCAGTGGAATTCTCAATGGGATCGATGCAGCGGTATGGGATCCAAGCACCGATCCACTCCTGGTCAAATCCTACGGGATCGATCAGCTAGCACCAGGCAAACAAGCCAATAAAGAGAGTTTGTGTCAGCAATTCGGATTGGATCCTCAAAAACCCCTTTTCACATTCATCGGACGGTTGGTGCATGAAAAGGCAGCCGATCTGCTGCCGGAGGTCATTCATCAATGCATGCATCATTTTGTCGATCGAATGAGCTTGATTTTGCTAGGTTCCGGTGATTCTACATTGGAGTCAAACTTGCATCAATTGGCTCAGCAGTACACCGGCCGATTTGGTGCTTACATTGGTTATTACGAGGAGTTGAGTCATCGTCTTTATGCAGGTGCTGATTTTTTACTGATGCCAAGTCGGGTGGAACCCTGCGGACTCAACCAGCTTTATGCCATGCGCTATGGAACGGTTCCCTTGGTACGCAATACGGGAGGCTTGCGGGATACGGTCGTCGATATGGGCGAGTGGCAGGGATTCGGTATTCGTTTTGATCAAGCCTCCGTGGAGGATATCGTATATTCGGTAGGACGGGCTTTGGACTTGTATGAGCAGAATCCCTCAAAGTTGCAAGGGATGCAACGGCACATCATGGGATTCGATCATTCCTGGGATCGCTCCGCTGCTCAATATTTGGAACTTTATCAATCTATCCGATAAAACATGGCTATTCGTACCATTACCCATCCTACCGAGATCCTCTGCGTCATTTTGGGCGGTGGGGCTGGTTCTCGTTTATATCCATTGACCTCCAGCCGTTCAAAACCGGCTGTGCCCATCGCCGGTAAATATCGATTGGTAGATATTCCGATCTCTAACTGTTTAAATAATGGGATTGGTCGGATGTTTGTCCTTACTCAATTCAATTCGGCTTCCCTCAACCGTCATATCAAAAACACCTATCACTTTAGTGCGTTCAGTCGTGCATTCGTGGATATTTTGGCGGCTGAGCAAACGCCGGACAATCCCACCTGGTATCAGGGAACGGCCGATGCCGTGCGTCAAGGACTTCGTCACATTGAATCTTTTGAGAGTGAGTATGTGTTGATCTTATCCGGCGACCAGCTCTATCAAATGGATTTCGTGGAGATGCTGGAAAACCACAAAAAATTAGGGGCTGAAATATCGGTTGCCACTATTCCAGTTGGAGATCGAGAAGCACCGGAGTTCGGTATCCTGAAAAGTCAGAAAGGGTTGATCACGGCCTTCGTTGAAAAACCTAAAAAAGAATTGTTGCCGGATTGGCTCAGCGACACTGGACAGGAAATGAAGGCAGCCGGACGGAACTACCTGGCTTCGATGGGTATTTACATCTTCAACCGAAAATTACTGTTTGAATTGTTGCAACACGAGTTCTTACAGGCTACCGACTTCGGGAAAGAGATCATTCCGCAATCCATTCATCAATACAAGGTGGCCAGCTATCAATACTCTGGCTACTGGACTGACATTGGTAACATCCATTCATTCTTCGAGGCGAATCTGGAACTGACCAAGGATCTCCCCGCCTTTGATCTTTTTGATAGTAACCGGACCATTTATACCCGTCCCCGTATGTTGCCGCCGGCCAAGATCAGTGGTACAACATTGGAAAAAGCGTTGGTGGCGGAAGGCTCCATCATTCATGCATCCCGGTTGGAGCATTCAGTCATCGGCATCCGGAGTCGGATTGGTCATGGAACCACCATCGTTAGCTCCTATCTGATGGGCAGCGATTATTACGAAACCCTGGAGGAGATCGAATCCGCCGCAAAAGATGGAACTCCGCCGCTGGGGGTAGGAGAGCGGTGTTATATCCATAATGCGATTCTGGATAAGAATGTCCGAATTGGGAACGATGTACGCATAGATGGCGGATCGCACCTGGAAAATGCCGATCACGAACTGTATACCGTGAAGGACGGGATCGTAGTGGTAAAAAAAGGGGCCATACTGCCTAGCGGATTTGTTATTTAGTCGTTTTGTTCATCGTGTAGCGAATACATATTCTTACTATCTTGGGGCAAATCGATTGCTATGTCAACCGCCTATACCGGCCCCAAACCCCGCTTAAGTTTCTGGCAGATCTGGAACATGTGTTTCGGTTTCTTTGGTATTCAATTCGGATGGAGTTTACAGATGGGCAATATGAGTGCCATCTATGAATTCCTGGGGGCCCAAGCGGATGAGATTCCGGGACTGTGGCTGGCTGCACCCATGACCGGCTTGTTGGTTCAGCCAATCGTTGGTTATTTGAGTGATCGTACCTGGCATCCAACACTGGGGCGTCGCCGTCCCTTCTTTTTGGTAGGTGCGATCTTAAGTTCACTCGCACTTTTTATCATGCCCAACTCTTCCGAGGTTTGGATGGCAGCCGGCACTTTGTGGATTCTGGACTCCTGCATCAACATCACCATGGAGCCATTCCGGGCTTTTGTGGCCGATAACTTGGATGAGGAACAACAATCGTATGGGTATGCCATGCAGAGCATGTTCATTGGTGCCGCCTCCTTCATAGCTGGATTTCTACCCGGATTGTTAGTGACATGGTTGGGCGTTTCGCGTGAAAAAGGCGCCGGCGGAATTCCACAAAACATCATGTGGTCTTTTTACATTGGCTCAGCCGTTTTCTTGGTTTCTGTTTTGTATACCGTTTTTCGCAGCCAAGAGTATCCACCTTCAGATCCGGACTGGAAACAAAAGCGCAATGCCGGCAAGGCATCCTTGGGTACTGGATTCAAAGAGATCTTAATTGCGATCCGAGAAATGCCTGTTGCCATGAAGCAATTGGCGCTGGTGCAGTTTCTGACCTGGCCGGGACTTTTCCTAATGTGGTTTTATTACAGTACCGGTGTGGCTGCTGATATTTTTGGTGGAGACGCACAGACCAATGCCATTCGGTATACTGAAGGGTTGGAATACGCCAATGCAACCTCTGCCATACTGAACCTAGTCACCTTTGCTTTTTCCTTCACCATTCCTTTCTGGGTTCGGCGATTGGGCAAGAAATGGACGCATACCGTCTGCTTGCTGTTGGGCGGTTTGGGTTTGATATCCGTAAACTTCATTGAAACACCGTGGATGTTGTATGTTTCCATGAGCTTGGTTGGCATCGCTTGGGCTTCGATCTTGTCTATGCCTTATTCGCTGCTGGCTGGTTCTATTCCGAAAGAAAAGACCGGGATTTACATGGGAATTTTCAACTTCTTTATTGTACTTCCGGAGATCATTGCTGCACTGAGCTTTGGAAAGATCATGGAAAATTATTTAGGCAATGACAGGCTGCTCGCAGTATTGATCGGCGGACTCTTGCTCTGCGCGGCTGCATTGGTTTGCGCCCTCTTCGTCCGTAATACCCCCAAACGCTAAACTCTAAACCCTGAACTGAAACCCATGCGTACTTTCTTTTTAATAACCCTGATTCTTCTGTCATTCACGATCGGCCGGTCGCAAGACTTCTATCCCTCGCATTGGTTTACCGGATTCAAGAATCCGGAATTAAACTTGCTAATCCGCGGTGTGGGGCTTGGGAAATACACATCGGCTGCGATTGAATATCCCGGCGTGAAGCTGGTGAAATTGCGTAAATCTGAAAGTGCCAATTATCTATATCTGGATCTGCGCATCGATCCGACTGCGAAGCCCGGAACCATGAAGATCGTTTTGAAAGGTGGAGCGGATTTCGACGCTCGAACCCTTACCTATCAGTTAAAGTCGCGCTCCAGCGAAAATGGAAAATCTCGTGTCCTTGGCGTTCGAGCGGAGGATTTCCTCTACCTGATCATGACCGATCGATTTGCGAACGGAGATCCCAGCAATGATGTCATTCCGGGTTATCTCGATCAAAAATGTGACCGAAGCGATAAATTCTCCCGCCACGGGGGTGATTTCAAAGGCATTGAGGATCGAATGGACTATCTAAGTCAATTGGGGGTGACCACACTTTGGTTAACACCCGTGAATGAAAATGACATGCCACGCATGACCGAATGGGGGAACAGTGTGGCTGGATACCATGGATACTGGTTCACCGATCATTATCAGGTCGATAAACGTTTTGGGGGCAATGAAGGCTATCGAAATTTGTCCGATAAGGTACACGCTCGCGGCATGAAAGTGATCCAGGATGCTGTCTACAATCACATCGGCAATCACCATTGGATTGCCTTGGATCCGCCATCTTCGGATTGGCTGAATAGTTCACAGGGCAAAAATCCGCCTCACCATCGGGAGGAAGTTTTCTTTGATCCGTATGCATCGGAGCAAGATAAACGCCAGATGCTGGACGGCTGGTTCGTGCCCCACTTGCCCGATTTGAATCAACGCAATGCCGACGTTGCCCGATACCTCATCCAGTACCATGTATGGGCAACGGAAGAGTTTGGAGTGGATGGTTGGCGCGTAGATACCTATAAATACAATGAGGAAAAATTCCTCAATGACATGAATAATGCTTTGACACGAGAATTTCCCAAGTTGAGCGTTTTTGGAGAGAGCTGGGTCACGTCTCCGGTAGCCAATGCCTATTTCACCCGCAATAACCTCAAGACACCTTTCGCACACAATGCGGAAGGTATGCTGGATTTTCAGACCTGTTTTGCCATGATCGCATCAGCCAAAGAGGAGAATGGATGGAGCAATGGCCTGATCAAATTGTATTTCTCATTGGCCCAAGATGCCTTGTATCAGGATCCGATGAAGAATTGCATCTTTTTGGATAACCACGACATGGATCGCATCTTCTCCGTTTTGGGAGAGGATGAGTCCAAATTTCGAATGTGTATCAATTGGCTCTTTACCCTCCGGGGCATGCCTCAGTTATATTATGGCACGGAGGTGCTCATGAAGAATTTCAAAGTAA
>Ga0102921_1000091_pt1 | contig 27658 bp, 28 predicted proteins | sample Colrivmeta156802_FD_78205 | JGI IMG/M metagenome (GOLD analysis project Ga0102921, IMG submission 78205) | Estuarine microbial communities from the Columbia River estuary - metaG 1568-02 | ecosystem: Environmental > Aquatic > Marine > Intertidal zone > Estuary | place: USA: Columbia River...
ATCGTATCGAGGATGTAACTGCGTTTGCGTACTACATCCGGACCAAAATCGCGCGTGCCTGCGGGTAAACTGGGTTTGCTCATTTCAAAAAGAGGGTAACGATCCAATCGGAATGGATCGGTCCAAAGGTACGTTTTCACTCGGCTCCCGAAAATTTCCATGCGTCGCTGTGCAATCTCTCTTATACGCGCATCCCATCAAAAAACCATCACCATGAGACAACACCAAAACAAGGCTTCCTTGCTCGAACTGGTGTTCGAGGGACGCAACAAATCGTATGGCGCTTATGAACTTCGACGCGATTATTCAAACCGAATGGGCCTCGCCCTCGGTATCATGCTTTCTGCCTTACTCGGATTCTGTTTTTGGATGAACTTCCGGGCCAGCCACAATGAAAACAAATCCACTTCGACAGAGGATCGCACCTGGATGAAGATCACCGCGGTCGAAGTGAAAGTGCCCGAACCAGAACCACCCAAGCAATCCATAAAAGCAGTAAAACCTGCCCAACCGGACATTGCTACCCAAAAGTTCACCAGCACCATTGACATCAAATCACACGTCAAGGATCCCATGCCTCCCAACACGGATCTGACTACAGCTGCCATCTCCACGATCACTCGAGTCGGGAAAGATCCCGGTAATATTGTTCGTCCTCTGGGTCCCATTGAACCCATTCAAACCGGTGATGGAAGCGGTACAGGCACTCCGTTTGCGGCCGATGAGCGTCAACCTGAATTTCCCGGTGGCGAGTGGGCCCTGCGTGATTATTTGGCCAGTCACTTACTGACCCCGTCCTCTTTGGAAGAGGGCGAACGTCGAATGGTGCGCGTACGTTTTACCGTACTGCCCGATGGTCGGGTCGATGGTTGGATCATTGAGTCCAGCGGGGGTGCCGAATTCGATCGAGAGGTATTGAGGGTCTGCAAGCGAATGCCTCGCTGGATCCCCGGTTCGCAGAACGGTCAGCGGGTAGCGGTACAATATGTGTTGCCTGTAACTTTTCTTAGCACCGGCTCCTGAGAAAATTGGCTAATTTGCCCGGCCTAAATCGGCCTTATGTCTGACATGAACTCGGAAAGTCCCAGATCCCGCTTCGACCTACGCGCCACGATCGATTACATCATGGGCGCAGTGATCGGGTTGCTGGGTCTTTTCTTTTTACTGCGTGGTCAGTTTCCCAACCTGCCCGTCAATAAGCACCTGGGCGAACCGGATAGCACCGATTGGATGTTCGGTGCGCTTTGTTTGATCTATGCCACTTGGCGCGTAATCCGTGGCCGACGTAAATCACAGGAAGCATGAGCCGCTCGATCTGGATCATCTTCTTGATGGGGCTCGTCGCTTGTGGTTCGGCTCGTTCCGTGGAGAAACCTACGGATACGCCGGAAAAAGGATCGGTTTGGATCAGTGCGGATGAGAGTTTTCAACCCATCGTCGATGAGTTGCTTCAAGTCTATCACTCGCAACATCCCGAGACGCATATACAAGTGCAGTACAAACCGGAGGCGGATTGTTTCAAGGATTTGTTTACCGATAGCATTCGAATGGTGATCGTTACCCGAAGGCCCAATTTGCAAGAAGAGAAATGGCTGACCGATTCGGTGGGTGGGTTTGAGAAGAGCAGAGCCGTTGCCCGCGATGGGATCGCCGTCATTGCGCATCCCAGCCAACGCAAGTTGGTGTGGAGTCGAAATGAGCTTAAACAACTGCTATCCGGAAAATTTAATAATACTTTAATACCGGTGGTGGATGGCCTCAAAGCAACCTCTACGGTACGTTTTCTCATCGATTCAGTATTGAGGGGCGAAACCCCTTCAACCCAACTCATGGCCGCCCGAACCAGTCAAGCTGTTATTGAATACGTAGCCGAACATCCGGATGTTATCGGGTTTGTCGGCGTGAGCTGGATTGGAAATCACGAAGATTCCGCCCAGCGTGCATGGCAGAAACGAGTACAAATCCTCCGAGTGGCCAACGACAAATTCCCCGATTACACTTCGAAACCCGATCAGGTGAATGTATTCACCAGTTTGTATCCACTCACCCGCGACATCACCTACATCCTGAAAGAAAAACACGCGGGATTGGGTACCGGCCTGGCTCGCTTCATGGGTTCAGAGGTGGGTCAGCTCATCTTTAAACGAGCTTATCTGGCGCCTTTGTTAAAAGATTTTGGCTTCCGTCGTGTGCAATTAAAAGACTGATCAAATCAATATATTTACACCCCTCAACTTGATGTGTATGAAGCGATCGATTCTGGCCCTATTACTGCCCCTTTCTATCTGGATGCCGTCTGCATCTGCCCAAACGCTGGATGAAGGAAAGCACCATTTACATGCCATGCGTCCGGCTTCTGCCGTGGCTCATTTTGAAAAGATGCTGGCCGCTGCACCCAACAATCCAGAAGTGATCTATTGGCTCGGTCAGGCTCATTTGGAAACCGATGAAAGTCCGAGTGTTCGTTTGGAGCAAGCCCGTAAAATATACGCAGCGGGATTGACTGCCACCGGTGAAGCCCCCTTGGTAAAAGTGGGCATGGGTCATGTAGAATTGCTTTCCAACCAACCCGACCAGGCCCGTCAATTGTTTGATGCGGCGTTGGTGGCCTCCCGCGACCGAAAAGGAGACAATCCATTGATTGCTTACGCAATCGGTCGGGCGCTTCACGATGCCGACAAGGCCGATCATGCCTGGGGCGTTCGGTTGCTCGAAGACGCTACCACCAAATCGCCCAAAAGCCCCGAAATGTGGGTATTGCTCGGAAACCTGCATCGCAAAGCCAATCCCGGTGAAGGCGGTAACCAGGCATACATAAGCTATTCAAAAGCCATCGAGTTGGATTCCACGCATGGTGCGGCCTATTTACGTCGGTCCCGCATGGCGGAAAAAGCGCAAGACTATGAGCTTCAAAAAACATTGCTGGATAAAGCCGTCGTCAAGAACCCCGGCTATTCAGCGGCCTACTACGATCTGTATTATTACTACCTCTATCGGTTGAAATTGACCGAAGCCGAGGAGCAACTCAACAAGTACATTGCCAGTAAGCCGGTCAAGGAGCAACAAGATGAGTTCTTGTATGCACAGCTCTGCTGGAAGAAAGCCGATTACGATTGCGCGATCAAAAAAACGGAAAAACTCATCGAGGAAATGGGCGCCAAGGCGAAGCCCAAGGCATTCCGTTTGTTGGCCGATGCTTATTACCAGCGCGGACTGGTTGCCGCCAAGCGCGGTGATAATGGAGGCGCCCTCGGTGATTTCGCAAGCGCCAAGAAAAGCAGCGATGCTTTCTTTGCCCGCAAGACCGCGGATGATTATATCTCATTCGATCACAAGCTTCGTGCCGATATCCTTTCGAAGACCGGTGGCGATAAAGAGGAGATCTACAACAATTACATCACCGGTGCTGCTTTGGATACGGTGATCACGTCCAAAATTGAATTCCTCAAGCAAGGACAGACTTATTTCAAAGAGAATAAGATCCGCGACAAGGAAGCGGCCATCATCGAGCAGATCCTGGCCATCAAGCCCAAGCCGTCCATCAATGATTATTTCGATCTGACTTTGGCTTATTATTTCGGTGGACGGAACGATAAGTCTCGCGAAGCCGCCCAGACCCTGATCCAGAAATACCCCCAGCAGGTCTATGGCTATGAGTGGTCGTTCAACAACGCCATGGCCATCGATACCGTGCGTAAAGACAGCATTGCGGTTCCCGATGCACTTCGATTGAATGAATTCAGCGCCACCGATACGGTGAAATTTCGCAAGCAGTACATCAGCTCCGTGCGTTACCTAGCGGCTTACTACATCAACGATGCCCGCGACCGCGATCAGGCCTTGGTCTACTTCCGGAAATGGCTGGTCATCGATCCGGCCAACGCCCCAACCATTCAAGGGTACATCGATCAGATCGAAAAATCGGCAGCTCCGGCTCCCAGATCCGGAACACCTACGGCCCCGGGTACGCCACCCGTCCGAAATGAGGCCCGAAAGCCCTGACCACAACTTGATTTGACCCGGGAATTTCCCGGGTCTTTTTTTGTGCATTATCGAATCGCTTTTCCGTTCATTTTTAGCTGAATTATTCCTCCTGCCATCGTATTTTTGCGGCCGATTCAAGACCTATGACTTTATTCCTTTTGCAGCAGCCCGCCGACACCACGGTGACCTACTTTCCACTTGCACTACAAGTGTTGATCGCGGTCGGCTTGGTTGCCTTTTTGACGGCGGCCACACATTGGCTGGGACCCAAACGCCGTACCAGCGACAAACTGCAAAACTTCGCTTCCGGAATCGAAACCCATGGAGATGCCCGTCAGCCGATGGCCATCAAGTATTTTCTGACCGCCATCCTGTTTGTGCTGTTCGATGTAGAGGTGATCTTCTTCTATCCCTACGCGGTCAATTTTCGTGAACTGGGATGGGAAGGATTTTGGGCCGTCCTGTTATTCGTCGGATTTTTCCTTTGTGGATTCATATACATCATTCGCAAGGGAGCTTTGAATTGGGAAGAATAATCGATGTCGGACACCGTGCCGACATCATCACTATAAATCGTTGGGAATATGTCTCGCCCCGTATCGTACAACCTGATCCAGAAGCCGCTTGAAGCGGACATCAGCATCGCTGATTTACCCGATGGACACATGGGCGATGGTTTCTTTGCCACCTCCCTCAGTAAAGTCGTAGGATTGGCCCGTAAGAATTCCATCTGGCCTTTGCCATTCGCCACCTCTTGTTGTGGAATCGAGTTCATGGCCACCATGGGCTCTCACTACGATCTGTCTCGTTTTGGTTCCGAACGCGTGGGCTTCTCGCCCCGTCAGTGCGACCTGCTGATGGTGATGGGTACCATTGCCAAGAAAATGGGACCGGTGGTGAAGCAAGTATACCTGCAAATGGCCGAACCCCGTTGGGTAATCGCCGTTGGCGCCTGCGCCAGCAGCGGGGGAATTTTTGATACCTACTCGGTTCTACAAGGCATCGATCAGGTTATTCCGGTAGATGTGTATGTGCCGGGTTGCCCGCCCCGTCCCGAGGCCATCATCGATGGAGTGATGCGCATTCAAGATCTGGTGGAAAAAGAGAGCATCCGTCGACGTGAAAGCGAACAATACCGTGGATTGCTGGAAAGCTATGGCATCCAATAAATGATGAACATGAATCTGTCCAACGAATACGTACAACAACGACTGGTCGAGAAATTCGGCGATCAGGTTCACTCGTTTGAGGAGCCGTATGGCATGCTGACATTCGAAGCGCCCAAGGAGCTCAACCTCAAAGTCCTGAATTTCCTTTTCGACGATGTGCATTTGCAATACCGATTTCTCACGGATCTAACCGGAGTGCATTATCCCGATCAAGCCGGACGTGAACTGGCGGTGGTTTATCACCTGCACAACCTGTCGGCCAAACACCGCATCCGCTTCAAGGTGTTTACGGATATTCAAACGCCCGATGTGTATACCGCGACGGGATTGTTTGCTACGGCGAATTGGATGGAGCGGGAAACCTTTGATTTCTATGGCGTGAATTTCGTAGGTCACCCCAACCTGAAACGCATTTTGAACGTAGAAGAAATGGATTATTTCCCTTTACGGAAAGAATTTCCGTTGGAGGATCAAACCCGGATCGATAAAGACGACGCGATGTTCGGTCGCGGCTAAGCAGGATCGCTATGAACGAACAACACATCAGACTTCCGGAAGGAAGCATCGAAAAGACGACCACCACCCTCAACCTGGGTCCCACGCACCCCGCCACCCACGGCGTGATGCAGAACATCCTGGAGTTGGATGGCGAACGCGTGGTGTCCACCGAACAGACCATCGGCTACATTCACCGCGCCTTTGAAAAATTGGCGGAACGTCGACCGCTCTATCAAATCACCACCCTCACCGACCGACTCAACTATTGTTCATCGCCCATCAACAACATGGGTTGGCACCTGACCTGTGAGAAATTGTTGGGTGTACAAACCCCCAAGCGAGTCGATTACCTGCGTGTGATCATCATGGAGCTGGCCCGTATCTCCGATCACCTGATCTGCAATTCAATCGTAGGCGTAGATGCCGGTGCCTACACCGGATTCCTCTACGTGATGCAATACCGCGAGCTCATCTACGAGATCTACGAGGAAGTGTGTGGGGCCCGTCTCACCACCAACATGGGACGTATCGGCGGATTTGAACGCAACTTCAGCAACACGGCATTTGAGAAGATCGAGAAGTTCTTGAAAGAATATCCAAAAGTGTTGCAGGAATTCGAAGACCTGTTCATTCGCAACCGCATTTTCATGGATCGCACCCAGGGTACCGGCGGTATCTCCGCCGAACGCGCGCTGAATTATGGATTTACCGGACCCAACCTGCGCGCAGCCGGTGTCGATTATGACCTGCGTGTGCAACAACCCTATTCCAGCTATGAAGATTTTCAATTCAATATTCCCGTGGGCACCACCGGCGACAACTACGATCGTTGGCTGGTTCGTCAACGCGAAATGTGGGAAAGTCTGAGCATCATCGATCAAGCCTACCGAAAAGTGCAAGACTTCAAAGGAAAAGAAGCCGAGGTCTATCACGCCGATGCGCCGGCTTATTACCTGCCCGCCAAAGCGGATGTGTACACGAAGATGGAAGCCCTCATCTATCACTTCAAAATTGTGATGGGCGAGACCGAGATCCCGAAAGGTGAAGTGTATCAGGCCGTGGAAGGTGGAAACGGGGAATTGGGATTCTATCTAATTAGCGATGGCGGACGTACCCCGTACCGGTTGCATTTCCGTCGTCCCTGTTTCGTGTATTACCAAGCTTACGAAGAACTGATCAAGGGATCCATGCTCAGCGATGCGATCATGACTATGAGTAGCCTCAATTTGATCGCCGGAGAACTGGATGCCTAATCAACGAATAATAACAACATGCCTGTTCAATTTTCAGAAACCGCCCTTGCCGAAGTAAAACGACTGGTGGCGCGCTATCCCGAAGGGAAACAAAAGAGTGCGTTGTTGCCTGTTTTGCATCTTGCTCAAGAGCAATTCGGCGGCTGGCTCAGCACCGAGACACTCGATTACGTTGCTTCGCTCTTGCAATTGAGTCCCATCGAAGTCTACGAGGTCGCTACCTTTTACTCCATGTACAACCTGCAACCTGTGGGCAAGCATGTATTTGAAGTTTGCCAGACCGGTCCTTGTATGCTGAATGGGAGCGATGAGATCATCGAATACGTTTGGGAGAAATTGGGCATTCGTCCGGGTCAAACCACTACCGACGGACTCTTCACACTGAAAACAGTGGAGTGTTTGGGTGCTTGTGGCTATGCACCTATGATGCAGATGGGCAAACATTATCGTGAACACCTGACCCGCGACAAAGTGGATCAGATCATTGCTGAAAGCAGAAAGTAACCGCATGGGAAGAAAACTATTACTCGATAAAGCGCACGTAGAGAACATTCGTCTCTACGAGGTATACCGTCGCGAAGGAGGATACCGAAGCGTGGAAAAGGCGCTCAAATCCATGAGCCCGGATCAGGTCACCGACGAAGTGAAGAAAAGTGGCTTGCGCGGTCGAGGCGGTGCCGGATTCCCCGCTGGTTTGAAGTGGAGTTTCTTGGCCAAGCCCGAAGGCGTACCCCGTTACCTGGTGGTCAACGCCGATGAATCCGAACCCGGTACGTTCAAAGACCGGTACCTGATGGAATTCATTCCGCATTTGCTGATTGAAGGAATGATCACGTCATCCTATGCGCTGGGTTCTACTACTTCCTACATCTACATCCGCGGCGAATATGCTTGGATTGTAGACATTCTCGAACAAGCGATTGCGGAAGCCCGTCACAACGGATGGTTGGGAAAGAATATTCTCGGTAGCGGATTTGATTGCGACATTCATGTGCAACGTGGAGCCGGTGCTTATATCTGCGGAGAAGAAACAGCGCTGCTCGAATCATTGGAAGGAAAGCGCGGCAATCCCCGCATCAAGCCGCCGTTCCCGGCCGTGAAAGGATTGTGGGGTTGTCCAACGGTTGTCAACAATGTGGAGACAATCGCGGCCGTTGTTCCCATCATCAACGAAGGGGGTGAGGAGTATGCCAAGATCGGAATCGGTAAATCGACGGGCACCAAACTCATCTCTGCTTGTGGCAACATCAACAAGCCCGGTGTCTATGAGATTGATATGACCATCTCCGTGGAAGAATTCATCTACAGCGATGAATATTGTGGCGGCATTCCAAACGGACGCAAACTCAAAGCCTGCATTCCGGGTGGATCATCCGTTCCCATTCTGCCTGCGAACTTATTGTTGAAGACGGCCAAGGGTGAAACCCGATTGATGAATTACGAGAGCTTGGCCGACGGAGGATTTGCCAGTGGTTCTATGATGGGATCGGGCGGATTCATCGTCATGGACGATCGTCAATGCGTGGTTCGTCATACGTATACACTGGCTCGTTTCTATCGCCACGAGAGTTGCGGACAATGTTCGCCTTGTCGCGAAGGAACCGGCTGGATGGAGAAGATCCTTTGGAACATCGAAACCGGTAAAGGAAAGATGAGTGACATCGATCTGCTGTGGGATATTCAACGAAAGATCGAGGGCAACACGATCTGTCCGTTGGGCGATGCGGCCGCATGGCCCGTAGCTGCGGCGATCCGTCACTTCCGCGATGAATTCGAATGGCACGTGAATCACCCCGAGGAGGCGCAAACACGCAATTACGGATTGGCCCATTATGCCGATCCGCTGGTATTGACCGCTTAATGAAATGACTATGGCTGAACAAACGAATAAACCCGCGAATCTGAAAGTCACCATCGACAACATCACCGTCGAAGTGGCTCCGGGTACGACCATTTTGCAAGCTGCCCGTCAGATCGGGGGCGATGTGACGCCGCCTGCCATGTGCTATTACAGCAAACTGGAAGGAAGTGGCGGTAAATGCCGCACGTGTTTGGTGGAAGTAGCGGCGGGTTCTGCAGCCGATCCCCGTCCCATGCCCAAACTCGTCGCCTCCTGTCGTACCGGGGTCATGGATGGCATGGTGGTGAAAAACATCACGAGCGATCGCGTACAAGATGCCCGCGCCGGGGTGGTCGAATTTTTATTGGTGAATCATCCGCTCGATTGTCCGGTTTGCGACCAAGCCGGTGAATGTCACTTACAGGACCTCGGTTACGAGCACGGCAAGGAAGGAACGCGGTATGAATTTAAGCGTCGGACTTTTGAGCCGGAGGACATCGGACCATACATCCAGCTGCACATGAACCGTTGCATTCTGTGCTATCGTTGTACCTATGTGGCCGATCAGCTCACCGACAGTCGCGTGCACGGCGTAGTAGATCGCGGCGATCATGCCAACATCTCTACCCACATCTCCAAGGCCATCGATAATAATTTTTGTGGCAACATGATCGATGTTTGTCCGGTAGGTGCGCTGACCGACAAAACATTCCGTTTCAAGAACCGCGTTTGGTTCACCAAGCCCGTCGAAGCACACCGCGATTGCGATCAATGCTGTGGCAAGGTTACCCTCTGGCAACGCGGCGACGAAGTGTTGCGCGTAACCGCTCGCAAGGATGAGTGGGGAGAGGTAAAGTCATACGACGGCAAGCCCGGCTGGATCTGCAATACCTGCCGTTTCGACAAGAAAAAAGCAAGTGATTGGGTGATCGAAGGCCCGACCAACATCAACCGCCATTCGGTGATCGCACAAGGACATTACACGGGATTGCAAAAGCCGCATGAAACCCTGCCGGCCGTAATGGATGGACGTGATCCAAAACTATTGATGGACATCCATTCGGTCAGTGAAGTGAATCGAGTCGACATCAGTGCCTTGCCCGGTGCCGCCACCAGTGAAACCTTTAAAAAATAAGCCAAGACATGAATATGCTGGCCATCGATATTTGGTTCATTATTGAGAAAGTAGCGCTGATCGCCACGATCATCGGACTTTCTTTTTTCATCGCCATGTATACCACCTATGCCGAGCGAAAAGTAGCGGCCTGGTTGCAAGATCGGCGCGGTCCGAACCGGGCGGGTCCGTTCGGATTGTTCCAGCCCCTGGCAGATGGAGGAAAATTATTTTTCAAAGAAGAGATCATTCCATTGACCTCGAACCGTTTCCTGTTCATTCTCGGTCCGGCCCTGGCCATGATCACTGCGCTGATCACTAGCACCGTGATTCCTTGGGGTGCCAGTTACGTGGATGGGACTACCAACATAGCCCTGCAAGTAGCCGATGTCGATATGGGCATCCTGGTGGTATTCGGAATCGTGAGTGTCGGTGTATACGGCATTATGATCGGCGGTTGGTCCTCCAACAACAAATTCTCTTTGATGGCGGCCATTCGCGGTGCTTCCCAAATGGTATCGTATGAACTGCCGATGGGACTGGCCCTGATCGCGGTACTATTAATGACTGGCTCCTTGAAAATGAGTGCCATCGTATCGCATCAGATTGAGCATGGCTGGCATATTTTCTATCAGCCATTGGGATTCATCATCTTCTTTGTTTGCGCCTTGGCGGAATGCAACCGCACGCCTTTCGATCTGCCGGAGGCGGAGAATGAGTTGAATTTTGGATATCACCAAGAGTATTCCTCCATGAAGCTCGGTTTCTATCTGTTTGCCGAGTACATCAACATGTTCATCAGCAGTGCGGTGATGGCCACCTTGTATTTTGGCGGATACGACATTCCGTTCGTGAACGAATCGACCTGGGGTCTATCACCCCTGTTGTTTTCGGCCATGAGTTTTGCGGTGTTGATGGCCAAGGTGCTGTTCTTCCTGTTCGTATTCATTTGGATACGGTGGACGATCCCGCGCTTCCGCTACGACCAATTGATGAACCTAGGTTGGAAAAAACTGATTCCCCTGGCACTCGTGAACATGTTGCTCACGGCGGCCCTCACCTTATGGTTGAGTAACTGAACCTAAACTGAATTGAATTCTATGCAACTAACAGATCGTGCCAAAACGGTAGACCGGCGCCCGATGACGTTCCTGGAGAGCTTGTATCTCTGGAGTATTGCCAAGGGCATGGCCACCACCTTAAAGCACCTGTTTCGAAAGAAAGCAACCATTGAGTACCCGGAAGAGAAGCGTCCCTTCTCCCCGGTATTTCGCGGGTTGCATGTTTTGAACCGTGATGCGGAAGGACGCGAGAATTGTACGGCCTGCGGACTTTGTGCCGTGGCTTGCCCGGCCGAAGCCATCACGATGGAAGCTGCGGAGCGTTTGCCCAGTGAAGCGAATCTTTACCGCGAAGAGAAATATGCCGCGAAATATGAGATCAATATGTTGCGCTGCATTTTCTGTGGACTTTGCGAGGAGGCTTGTCCGAAAGATGCCATCTATCTATCGCAGACGTTTGCACCGGCCAACTACGGACGCAAAGGATTTATCTACAAGAAAGAGGAATTGTTGATTCCACACCCGATCCAACAAAAGGAAGCCTATGAAAAGGCGCTGGGTGAACGTAAACCGACCGTCAACGCATAATCAAGGACTATGAATGTGACCCCGTATATATTTTGGTTTCTGTCGGTCTGGGCCCTGTTCAGCGCCCTGATGATGGTGACCAGCCGCAATCCGGTATACAGCGTACTGTGGCTGATCAGTACATTTTTTGCGATCAGCGGACATTACATCCTGTTGAATGCGCAATTCCTGGCCGTGGTGAACATCATCGTCTACGCCGGTGCGATCATGGTGCTGTTCCTATTCGTGATCATGTTGATGAACCTGAACAAGGAGACCGAACCACAGAAGAACCGCTGGTTGAAACTGGTTGGGGCACTGGCTGGCGGCTGCTTGTTGCTGGTGCTGGTTGCCGCTCTGAAGGACGCTGAGTTGAAATCGCAGCAGGCGATGGTGGGTGCTGGTTCGATTGGATTGATCAAGGTGCTCGGCAAGGAATTGTTCACTCGCTACGTCGTGCCTTTTGAAATAAGCAGTCTGTTGTTCCTGAGTGCCATGGTGGGTGCAGCGGTCATTGGTAAAAAAGAAATCACCCATCAAAATTCTTAAGCCTTATGCCGATCAATTACTACTTGTTTTTGTCGCTGGCCCTGTTCACGATTGGAATGGTGGGCGTATTGACCCGTCGCAATGCGATCATCATCTTCATGTGCATTGAGCTCATGCTGAATGCCGTGAATCTCTTGCTGGTTGCTTTTTCCAAAATGCATCACCTGAAGAATCTGGCCCTGAATGCATCCGTGGGTACCGACGGACAATTATTTGTTTTCTTCATCATGGTCGTGGCGGCTGCCGAAGTGAGTGTGGGGCTGGCCATCATCGTCATGATGTATCGCAATATTCATTCGGTCGATATCCAATTCCTGAACCGACTCAAACATTAAACCCCTCGAACCGCTATGTTCTCATTTCCGAATATCGCGTACTTCATACCCCTGCTTCCCCTGTTGGGATTCTTGGTTAATGGGTTGGGGCGCAAACATCTTTCAAAAGGTGCCATCGCCTGGATCGGCTCCGGCGTATTGGCCTTGGCATTTGCCGCCAGTTTGGTCGTCTTTTTGAATTTGCCTTCCGGTGGACCGACTCTGCTCAACGCCTTTGACTTCATTCGGATCGGCGAATTGCGAATTCCCTTCGCTTTCCAGTTGGATGCGTTGTCGTCCTTGTTTTTGCTGATCATCACCGGCATCGGATTTCTCATTCATGTGTACTCCAGTGCGTATATGCATGAAGAGTCGGCTGAGCATTATGGCCGATACTTCGCGTATTTAAATCTGTTCATTTTTTCCATGTTGCTCTTGGTGATGGGCGCGAACTACGTGATCATGTTTATTGGATGGGAGGGCGTCGGACTTTGTTCGTACCTGCTCATCGGATATTGGTTCCGAAAACCTGCTTATACTCAAGCTGCCAATAAAGCCTTTGTCATGAACCGGGTAGGGGACTTGGCTTTTCTGATCGCGATCTTTTGGTTGATCGCGCGCACGGGTTCGGTGAATTTCGTTGATCTACCTGCTGCACTCTCCAGTTTAAGCAGTAGCGACATTACCTGGATCACGATGTTGCTATTTGTTGGAGCCACTGGTAAGAGCGCGCAAATCCCCTTGTATACCTGGCTGCCCGATGCGATGGCCGGCCCGACACCTGTTTCTGCTTTGATCCACGCCGCTACGATGGTTACCGCTGGTATCTACATGATCGCGCGCAGTAACTTATTGTACACGGCGGCACCCCTCACCTTGAATGTGATCGCCGTGATCGGGATCGCAACGGCCTTGTTGGCTGCTTCCATCGCGATTCGTCAAAATGATATTAAAAAGGTATTGGCTTATTCGACGGTAAGTCAATTGGGTTTCATGTTTTTGGCCATTGGCGCCGGCGCCTATGGAGCCGCTGTTTTCCATGTGATGACGCATGCCTTCTTCAAGGCCTTGTTGTTCTTGGGCAGTGGTTCGGTGATCCATGCGATGAGTGGTGAGCAAGACATTCGTCGGATGGGCGGATTAAAAAAAGCATTGCCGATCACGTACTTCACCTTTTTGATCGGCTGCATCGCCATCGCGGGCATTCCGCCATTCAGCGGATTCTTTTCCAAGGACGCCATTCTGTTGAGTGCGTTTCTGAAAAGCCCGATCCTTTACGGTGTTGCATTATTTACCGCATTGTTGACGGCCTTTTATATGTTCCGTATGTTCTTTCTCACATTTGGAGGAACATTTCGCGGAACCGACGAGCAGAAGCATCACTTGCATGAAAGTCCACTAGCCATGACCCTTCCCTTGATGGTCCTGGCGGTTTTGTCGGTGATCGGCGGCTGGGTGGGCATTCCGGAATTGTTCCTGCATGGGGGAGAGCGATTGATCGAATTCTTGTCGCCGGTGATCCCGGTAGTGGAGGGGCATGCTATTTCGCATTCGACCGAATACCTACTGATGGGGCTGTCCACGGGCTTGGTACTGAGCGTGATCTTCTTTGCCTGGACCCGCTACCGTCAATACCGTTCTGAAGAATCCTCGGCTCCGTTTGCTCGCCTGCTCGAGAATAAATGGTATGTGGATGAGTTGTATCAAACGGCGATCGTACAGCCACTGCATCGCTTTGGTGGTTGGTTGCGTTCGTTCTTCGAACCCAAGATAGTCGATGGGTTGATCCAGGGAGTGGGTCGATCGATCCGGTATATATCGCAACAGATCCGTTTGTTGCAAAGTGGACAGACCGGGAATTATGCCTTGTGGATGGTCATCAGCATCGTGGTGATTCTCAGTATTCAATTCTTCGTTCGAAAATAATTGCTCAAGCGTCAAACCGCCCTCTATTATGATCGCACTTTTACTTTTTTTGGTTCCCCTGATCGGCGGACTGCTGACTTTTCTGCCGAACAAATCGGGCATGGCTCGTTCGTTGGCGTTGGGCAGCGCACTCCTTTCGTTGGCGGGTGTCATTGCCGGATTGACTCTGTTCAAGCAGCCGCTTTATTGGGAATTTGATGCGGAGTGGTTGCAGACGCTGGGAAGCCGCTTTTCCTTAAAAGGAGACGCCATGGGTATGCTGATGAGCCTGCTCACCTCGATCGGCGTATTGTTGGCGGTACTGGGTAGCTGGAACAACGACGTGCAAGGATCGAATCGCTTTTATGGATTGTTGTTGTGGATGCAGGCCGGTATGATGGTTGTGTTCTTGGCTTCCGATGCACTGCTGTTTTATTTTGGCTGGGAGCTGGCATTGATCCCTGCTTATTTTCTTTGCTCCATCTGGGGCGGCGAAAAACGAATTGCAGTCACCTTCAAGTTCTTCATTTACACCTTTGTTGGTTCGGTGCTGATGTTGATCGGATTGATCTATCTGCAAAGTCTTACCCCCAATCATAGTTTTCAAATGCAGGCGTTCCGGAATTTGGAGATTCCTGAATCCAAGCAGGTATGGTTATTCTGGTTATTCTTTCTGGCCTTTGCGATCAAAGTACCTGTATTTCCATTTCATACCTGGCAGCCCGATACTTATGAGCAGTCGCCCACGACCGTGACGATGCTCTTGAGTGGGGTGATGGTGAAAATGGGATTGGTGGCTATGATCCGTTGGATGCTTCCCATTCTGGGTATTGGTGTCTTCATTTGGAGTGATGTCGTGATTTGTTTGTCTGTCATCGGTATTTTATATGCGTCGCTGATCGCCATTCGGCAGGATGACCTCAAACGCCTCATTGCCTATTCGTCGATTGCGCACATGGGACTCACGGTGGCGGCTTTGTTCTCCTTGAGCGGATTCAGCAACAACAGCAATGTGGTTTTGCAATACCACCAAGTTGGATTTCAAGGAATCCTGTTGCAACTGTTCAGCCACGGCATCAATATTCTTGGTATGTGGTTGTTGGCCGATCGCATTGAGCGTCGTTTTGGAACCCGCAAACTTTCCGAGTTGGGCGGACTTGCGCGGACCGCTCCTACGTTTACGATCTTCTTCCTCCTCATTGCATTTGCCAATATCGCATTGCCATTGACCAATGCCTTCCCGGGCGAATTCTTGCAATTCAATGCCCTATTCCATGCTCAATCGCCGTATCGGTTTGTATTTCTGGTTCTGGCGGGTCTGGGCGTGATTTTATCGGCGATTTATACATTGAATATGGTTCGCCGTATTTTCTTTGGAGAAACCAACCAAGCCACTGAAAACGGCTTGCGTTTGTCGACCGCCGAATGCTTGGCCTTGTCGCTGGTGGTTGGATTGATCTTGGTGTTCGGCGTTTATCCGCAGGCTGTATTGGATTTCACAAATGATTTTTCCCGGGAGTACGTGAAGGCGATTGACATCACCCGATTCCTGGCCAAATAAACCAACTACGACGTATGAACCTATTATTACTAGCTGCTTTCTGGGGGGTGTTGATGATGTTCATTAGTTTGAGTGGTCGCTCGCATGCGACCATCCGACTGATCGCTCAGGTGGGGATGGGATTGCTTTTCCTTTCTACCCTTGCCGAGATGCAAGGCTTCTTGATCTACGACTTGAAGGCCGCGGAGATGTTTGCGATGGATCGTTACGGATTGGTGATGTTGTCGGTGCTCAGTGGATGCGGTTTTCTTTATTTTCTGCTTTCGGGTCGGGATATGGCAAACGTAGGAAGTGACTACAGCGAATATTTTTCATTGATCTTTTTCATCTTCTGTGGTTTTGTGTTGGTGCTGTCATTCACCTCATTGTTGATGTTGTTCTTGGGTATTGAGATCGTGACCATTCCTTTGTACATTCTGACGGGTTCGGACAAACGCAACCTGAAAAGCAACGAGGCTTCGTTAAAGTATTTCTTGTTGGGGGCTTTCTCCACCGGACTTATGTTGATGGGCATTGCCTTGATTTATGGAGCCCGCGGAACTTTTTCAACCATGGAAGTCGTAGGGGCTTCCGGAATTCCTACCCGCTTGCTGTTGGGCGGATTGTTTCTGATGTTCTTTTCGCTGGCCTTTAAAGTATCGGCTGCCCCGTTTCATTTCTGGACACCCGATGTCTACGATGGGGCCCCCACTGTCTTTACTTCCTTTATGGCCACGTTGGTTAAGGTGGCTGCTTTTGCCGGATTTCTTCGCTTGTTTGATCATGCTTTCGGCAGTCTGAAAACGACCTGGCAGATCTGGGCTGGGGCGGTAGCCGTGCTCACGCTGATCATTGGGAACATCACGGCCGTTTATCAGCAAAGTGTCAAGCGATTGCTGGCGTATTCCAGTATCGCGCAAGCCGGATTCATGATGCTGGGTCTATATGGATTGGGCGATGGCGCGCGCGAGGGGATGGTGTTGTACGCGGCTTCGTATTCGCTGGCTACCATCGCGATTTTTTCGGTATTGACCCGTATGAATGATTATACCATTGAAGGGTTCAATGGGTTGGCAAAAAAAGATCCTTGGATCGCGGGCATCCTGGCGGTCTGTTTGCTGTCATTGGCAGGCATCCCCTTGACGGCCGGTTTCTTGGCTAAATTCTACATGTTGCAAGCGGCGCTCTCGGCAAAATATGGATTGGTTGTTGTGGTCATAGCCGTGTTGATGGCGGCGGTTAGCGTCTACTATTATTTCCGGGTGCTGCAGGCCATGTATTTCCGTGCTGCGGAAGAAGGGGCGCAATTTCCTGCGTTTTCAACCGGCTTCAAGCGTGTACTTACCTTGATTGCTATACTGATCTTGGTTTTGGGTATACAACCGGGCTTGCTCCTGCATTACCTTTACTTCTAAGATGCATTTCGTCGATATCCTTTCGCTGGCCTTTCGGACCATTCGTACCAATCGGTTGCGTACCGGGTTGACTGTTTCGATCATCGCTTTCGGGATCATGGCCTTGATCGGAATCATCACAGCGATTCAAGCGATGAACCAGAAGTTCAGTGAGAGCTTCTCCTCCATGGGTGCGAACGCATTCTCCATCCGCTACAAAGAGCGCAACATTCGTTTTGGCGGGGGGCGTCAGCGCGATGAAGTTCAGCTGACCCGAAAAGGAGCGCGCAAGGAAAAAGTATCCAATCTGGATAAAGTCATTACCCGTGAGCAGGCAGAATTATTCATTGAGCGATTTGATTTTCCCGCCATCAAGAGCATATCGGTATTTGGAAATCGGAACAACTTGGTTTCGAAAGCAGGTCTCAAAACCAGCCCGAACGTCACGATGTTCGGAGGCGACATCCATTACCTGGATTTGAATAACTATACGTTGTTGTCAGGACGCAATCTGGGACGGGATGAGGTACGCAGCGGACACAATGTTTGCATCTTGGGTTATGACGTAGCCGATAAGCTATTCAGTGCCGGTGCGGCCACCGCCGTAAATAGCGAGGTTCGCATCAATAGCATTCCGTATCGGGTGATCGGTGTTTTGGAAAGCAAGGGATCCACCTTTGGCTTTAGCCGAGACAACGTGGTTGTCACTTCCTATACGAACATCGAGCGGGTATTTCCGACCAATGCTTCCTATGCCATTGCGGTGAAGGCATCAGACCTGCTGCAGATAAACGCGGCGATGGGGGAGGCGGAGAGTGCCTTTCGGGCCATTCGAAAGAATACCGCTACCGAGGAAAGCAATTTTGTGCTAGACCGCAGCGATAGTGTGGTGGAGACGGCGATGAATTCATTGCGTTTTCTGACCATTTCTGCGACCGTAATCGGGCTGATCACCTTGATTGGAGCGGCGATCGGACTCATGAATATCATGCTGGTCTCCGTATCGGAGCGCACGCGGGAGGTCGGGTTGATCAAGGCAATTGGAGGGAAGTCGCGCATGGTCAGCCGCCAATTCTTGGTGGAAGCCATCCTGATCAGCCTGATGGGGGCCGGTTTTGGAATCTTACTGGGCGTGGGTGTCGGAAATCTATTTTCATTGGTGTTGAACACTGGGTTCGTGATCCCTTGGAATTGGGTCTTGTACGGGATCGTTATATGTACGGCAGTGGGCTTGCTCGCGGGTATCTTTCCGGCCTTGAAAGCGGGTCGGCTGAACCCCATCGAGGCCCTTCGTTATGAATGATTTGTCCACTTTTTTCCCCCTTCACAGTTAATTTTTTGATTCTGCCTTTTGCTCGGAAGAAAAATTCTGTATTTTGTCCTCCCCGTCGGGCTTTGGCCTTTTAAAAACGGGTTCCCTAACTAAAATTTTTAAAAACTAACGATCATGGCAGATTTGAACAAACCCGCTGCAAAAACGGCAACAAAGTCATCCTCCGCTCAGGGTAAGCACGACGGAAACCTAATTTCCTGGATCGCTCCCATTGTCTGTATCATCGCCGGTTATTCGATCTGGCGTTTCCTGATGGGAAGTGCAGATGGATTTAAAACCCCGGATTTAGCTGGCGGTTTCTGGCCCGGCCACAAAGGCCCCAAAGATGCCTTCCATCGTATTTATGAAGGAGGGATCATCGTACCGCTGCTGATCGGTATGTTGTTGATGGTGATCGTTTTCTCCATCGAGCGTTTCCTGACCATCCGTCGTGCGTTGGGCAATGGTTCCATTGCCAACTTCGTTCGTCAGGTTCAATACCATCTTGCCAATAAGAACGTGGATGCTGCCATCGCGGAGTGCGACAAGCAACGCGGTTCTGTAGGTAATGTAATGAAGGCTGGTCTGCGCCGCTATAAAGAAATGATCTCCGAAGGCGGTATGTCTACCGACCAGAAAGTGATCGCCATCCAAAAAGAGGTGGAAGAAGCAACTGCGCTGGAACTGCCCATGTTGCAGAAGAACTTGGTGTTCCTGTCGACCATCACGTCGGTGGGTACGCTGGTGGCCCTGTTGGGTACTGTAATCGGTATGATCCGTTCCTTCGCCGCACTGGGAGAAGAAGGCGGTGGCGGTGCGGCTGGTGACCTGGCGGTTGGTATCTCTGAGGCCCTCTATAATACGGCCTTGGGTATCGGTACGTCGGCTGTTGCGTTGATCATGTACAACGTATTCACAACCAAGATCGACTCCATCACACACGGTATCGATGAGTCCGGTTTCACCCTGACCCAAAGCTTTGCTTCGCTGTATAAATAATCAGCGATCGAACTTGTGGAATTGGTAAATCCTTTCATCTCATCGTAACAAAATCGTAGAACATGCCTAGTGTCAAGATAGCGAGGAAGAGTACGGATACGGACATGACGCCCTTCGTGGACATCGCGTTCCTGATCCTCTCCTTCTTCATCATGGCGACCAAATTCAAGCCACCGGATATCGTCGAGATCAAGACGCCCGGCTCGGTGCTTTCTCAAAAATTGCCCGAGAATAATGCGGTGATGATCTCCTTTGACTCGATCAATCGGGTATTCTTCACAGTGCTGTCTGAAAAAGACCCACAGAAGTACACCGACATCATCAACGAGGTCAACACCGGACAGAATCTGGGACTCACGCCTGCCGAGATCGCCAACTTCCGTAACATCTACATGGTCGGGGTGCCCCTCTCCGGAGTCAAACAACTCCTGGGTATGGATGCCAAGTCCGTGGAGAAAGTACGTCAACCGGGTATTCCTGTGGAAGACACCCTCAACAACGAGTTGTATTGGTGGGTCCGTGCCGCTAAGAATGCCTTTGCCGGCGAGAAGCTGAACTACCTCATCAAAGGGGACGGGAACTCCAAGTACCCCGCCTTTGAAGCCGTAGTGGCTGCGCTCAAACGCAACGAGGAATTCAAGTACAACCTGATCACGACCCTCGATGGAGGCGAAGCAGCGCTGTACGAGGCGAACAAGTCCAAGACTAAATAATTCTTAACGCCCAAAAGCAAAAAACATGGCAAGTATTGATTCCGGTGGGGATGGCGGCCAGAAAAAAGGCCCGGGGGTGAAGAAGGCCAAAAAGCTTTCTACCCGCGTGGACATGACTCCGATGGTGGACCTCGGCTTCTTGCTGATCACCTTCTTCGTATTCACCGCCACCATGAGCGAGCCGACTACACTCGACTTGAACATGCCCAAAGACATCAAGGATAAAAAAGAGCAGACCGAAGTAAAAGAGTCGGGCGTGCTCAGCGTGATGTTGGGAAAAGAGGACGTGGTGTACTACTACGAAGGAAAGCTCAAGGAGGATGGAAGCAACTTCCAGTCGACCAGCTTCAAAGGCATTCGCGATATCATCATCAAGAAGCGTCAAGAAGTGATCGACCGCTACAAGCAGCGTCCTGATCCCGAGTGTGAGGCAAAAATGGCCAAAGAAGGAAAGCCGATCAGCAATTGCGCCGATCGCGACTTCGTTGTCATCATCAAGCCCACCAAGGATGCCACCTACAAGAATACGGTAGACATCCTCGACGAAATGACCATCAATCAGGTTCGCACCTATGCAATGGTCAAGATCTTCGATCAGGAATATGAGCTGATCAAAAAGACCGAAGAGTTCAACGCAGCCGGAATCAAGTGATCCCCGGTTGTGCAAAATGAGTTGTTAACGCATCTACGCAACAAACAAAACGCATGGAAGTAAATAAGATACTGTCCGCTGATGTCCTGGACATCGTCTTCGAAGGACGGAACAAGGAGTATGGGGCTTACCTGCTGCGCCGCACCTATTCCAAGCGCATCAAGTTGGCATTGGTTGCTACTATTTCAGCCGTTGCTTTGCTCTTGCTGCTCTCTTTCCTGTTCAGTAAACAGAACGACGACGATTCCCGCATCAAGCAAACAGAGATGACCATTCAGGAGGTCAAGCAAGAAGATAAAAAAGAACCACCGCCTCCTCCGCCGCCTCCTCCTCCCAAGCAGGAGCCACCCAAGGTGGAAATGAAGCAATTCACCCCGCCCGTGATCAAGAAAGACGAGGAAGTGGAGAAACCACCACCCCCGCAAGAAGAGCTGAAAGAAGCCAAGATCGATGTGGTGAACCAAGAAGGGATCAAAGACGAAGGCATCGTAACGCCTGTAGTTGATGGTGGAACCCAGATCGTCGAAGAGAAAGTGGACGACAACATGATCTTTGAAAAAGTAGAGATCGAAGCGTCCTTCCCCGGAGGCGAAGCCAAATGGCGTCAATTCTTGGAGCGTAATCTCTCTTCGTTCAACCCAGCCGATGAAGGTGCTCCCGCCGGAACGTACACCACCTATGTTCAGTTCGTGGTAGACAAGGAAGGCAACATCAGTGATGTGCGTGCGCTCACCAATCACGGATATGGAATGGAAGATGCCGCTGTTCGCGTCATCAAGAAAGGTCCCAAATGGAACCCCGCCATCCAAAACCAACGTCAGGTGAAAGCCTACCGCAAACAGCCGATCACCTTCCGCGTCGAGTCTGAATAAGGATCGCTCGCAACGAATACCGAATCCCCTCCCCGGAGGGGATTTTTTATTGGGTTAACTTTGCCGCATGCGCAATACCGATTGGAAAGATACCATCGTGGCCCTGGCTACGCCCAGCGGACCGGGTGCCATTGGCGTCATCCGATTGAGCGGCGAACAGGCTTGGTCCATCGCCAATCAACTCTTTCCGTCTAAAGACTTGTCGGTACAAGCCACCCACACCTTGCACGTGGGTATGCTCACCCATCAAGGCACTCCGCTGGATGAGGCTGTGATCGCCCTATTCAAAGGTCCACGTTCATACACGGGCGAAGACGTGATCGAGATCTCCTGCCACGGATCGGGCTACATCCTTCAATCCGTGTTGGCAGCTTGCACCTCACTCGGCGCACGAATCGCCAAACCCGGCGAGTTTACGCAACGAGCTTTTCTTAACGGGAAAATGGACCTGGCACAGGCAGAGGCCGTGGCCGACCTCATCGCCTCTCAAACAGCCGCCGCCCAGCGTACGGCCCTGCACGCACTCCGGGGTGGTTACTCCTCTGATCTCAAGCAATTGCGGGAACAACTCATCACCTTCTCTGCTCTGATCGAATTGGAGCTCGACTTTTCTCAAGAGGATGTAACATTCGCCGATCGCACACAACTGCATACACTCATCCAGGCCTTGCAGCAGGCCACCCGATCACTCTTGAATTCATTCCGCCTGGGCAATGTGATCAAGCAAGGGGTGAGTGTAGCCATTGTAGGCAAACCCAATGCCGGTAAGTCGACCTTACTCAATGCCCTGCTCAATGAAGACCGGGCGATCGTCAGCGACATTCCGGGCACCACCCGCGACACCATCGAAGAGTGCATACAGATCGACGGCATCTTGTTTCGATTCATCGATACGGCGGGGATCCGCGCGGATGCAGCCGATGTGATCGAAGCGGCCGGCATCGCACGGAGTCAGGAAAAGATCCAAAGCGCCGACTTGGTGATCTATCTGTTCGATGCACGCGATGAAATGAATGAGATTCACGAGTGGAAAAAACAAGCCGATGCCAGCGGACTGAATTATCTATTGGTCGCCAATAAGTCGGATCTCACAGAGTCGATCGCTGATCCGGACATCCATTACATTTCTGCGCTGCACCAAACAGGTTTGGATGAATTAAAGAAAGTCCTTTTTGAAAAGGTGGTCGGCGGATCGGTTTTACCCGATACGAGTTTGGTGACCAATGCCCGTCATTTAGAATCGTTGCAGCGATTGTCGGATGCACTGACAGACATCGAAAACGGATTGGGTTCGGGACTATCCGGCGATCTGCTGGCCCTTGACATTCGTCGCGGCTTGCAATACCTCGGTGAGATCACCGGCGAGATTACGCACGAGGATCAGCTCGATTATATTTTCAGTAAGTTTTGTATCGGAAAGTGAGCGGCATCAATACGCGATTCCCTAAGCTGGGCATTTATTGACTGAATGATAGGATTGGGTTTTTCTTCCAATGCTACTTGCGTCTGAACAGAACAAAATACTTCTCAATTTGTAATGGTTCAAAGTAAAATCCGCTATGAATTCTCTCCATTTCTCTGATTCGGACATAGTGCAAATGGAATCCCGGAAGAGGGCGGCTTTCATGAACTCCTTGACGGGGTTCAAGAGCGCTTCCCTGATCGGAACGATCGATAAAAACGGCAGCACCAACCTGTCGATATTCAGTTCGGTAACCCATCTGGGATCCAATCCCGCCCTAGTGGGGTTCATCAACCGCCCCGATTCGACCGAGCGACATACGTTGGAGAATATCCTCGAGCTGGGTTTCTACACCATCAACCACATTCATCCAGGCATTTTCTCCAAGGCCCATCAAACCGCCGCCCGGTATCCAAAAAATGTATCGGAGTTTAAGGCAGTCGGTCTGACCGCGGAATTCCACCGGGAATTCCAAGCTCCTTTCGTGCTGGAAAGTCGAATCAAATACGGATTGGAATACATCGAGAGTCATTCGTTGAAGATCAACGGCACGATCCTGGTGATCGGAAAAGTAATCGAAGCCATCCTTCCGGATACTTGCCTGCGTACCGATGGGTCGATCGATGTAGAAAGCGCCGAAACCATGGCCATTTCTGGACTAGACGGATATCATGTCACCAATCAACTGGCGCGCCTCTCGTACGCAAAACCCGAAACATTACCAACCGAACTGAGGGATTGATCACATGGCCACACAACCAGCTTTACAACCAGCGTTGCTCGAATCAGATAAAGACCGGATCATTCAAATGGCCTGGGAGGATCGCACCCCCTTCGAGGCGATTGAAATGCAGTTTGGATTGAAAGAAAAGGACGTGATCGATTTCATGCGCGCCAATTCACTGCCATCGAGCTTTCGCATGTGGCGAAAACGCATGCAGTCGCGTAAAACCAAACACAGCGCCTTGCGTGATCGTTCGGTCAATCGATTTAAATGTTCCCGACAGCGCGACAGCGGTAATAAAATTGCCAAGCGATGACTCATTGATATTCGATTAATTTCGTCAATATCGCCTTGATTCGTCGTCTTCTAATTTTCTGATTTGATCCATGACAGTCGCCGAGACTATATACTTAGGTATCACCTCGACCGGTATTTTGGGATTGTTCCTGATCTACCTGGGCTATCCCTTGATGGTCTTGCTGTTGCCAAAACGAAATCGACCTTCAACGGGTCAGCCAACTCCCACGGCGGCCACGTTGATCATTCCGGCCTGGCGAGAAGGGAAGGGGTTGGATCAAAAACTCGAAAACACCCTGGCCTTGAACACCTCCGAGATTGAGGTGCAGGTCATCGTGATCACGGATCAATCGAAACCGTCAGAACTCCCCGCGCACATACAATGGATTACCGAAACGGAGCGACTGGGCAAAGCAGCCAGTCTCAACCGGGCGATGCAACAGGTAAATACACCAATCGTCATTTTTAGTGATGCCAATACGCATCTCAATCCGGCAGCGATATTGCAGATTCTGCGATCTTTTACCGACCCGTCGATCGGTGCGGTGGCCGGCGAGAAAGGATTGATGACCGATCGGGATTCGGGTGTTCGGTCGGAACGGATCTACTGGAATTATGAATCCGCCTTAAAGAAATTGGATGCTCGTTTTAACAGTGTGGTCGGCGGGGCCGGTGAATTGTTGGCGATACGTTCGGACTATTTCGTTCCACTTCCCCCTGACTCCCTGCTCGATGATCTGGTCATCTCCTGGGAAATCGTAAAACAAGGACATCGCATTGCTTATGCCCCCGATGCCCACGCCCTGGAAACTCCATCCCGCAATCTTCGTGAGGAAGCTACTCGGAAGATCCGAATCGCCGCGGGCGGATATCAATTCCTGGATCGACATCCGTTGTATGCCATCTTTGCCATTTCTCCATCGTATGCGTTTCAATTTCTATTCCGAAAATGGGCCCGTTGGCGATTGGCCCCGGTATTGATGATCCTAGCCCTCATTGGAAACACGGGATTGCTCTATGTGGCCCCAACATCCCATGTAACCGAGTTCATCACTTCCGCGCAAGTTGCTTTTTATGCGCTTGCAGCGCTGGGATTTATCCTCGAAGCGGGTCGGGTCAAGCTGGGCTGGCTGGCGGCACCCTTCTACTTTGTTTTCATGCATGTTTGCCAGATCCGCGGATGGCTCCGCTACCGATTTGGTCATCAATCCGTTCTCTGGGAACGGACTACTCGGAGTTGAATGCGGCATAATTTTCCTGCCGACTTACATTTGTACAAATCACCGTCATCCGATCCGACAATTCCATACTCAGCAGCTCCATCGAATACCTGAAAGGCGTGGGGCCATTACGCGCCGACCTGCTCAAAAAGGAATTGGGCATCTTTTCTTTTTACGATCTGTTGCAACACTATCCGTTTCGACACATCGATCGAACACGCTTGCATTCCATTCGGGATCTGCATCCACAGACTGAATTTGCACAGGTATCCGGACAGATCGTTTCCTTCGAAATGATCGGACAAAAATCAGCTCGCCGGCTGGTTGCTCAATTCAAGGATACCAGCGGATTGTTGGAGCTGACCTGGTTCCAAGGGCATAACTGGGTACAAAAAATGTTGCAGATCGGAAGGCCCTGTCTGGTATACGGGCGGGTAAGTTTTTTCAATGGTCGGCCGCAAATGGTTCATCCCGAACTCGAGTGGATCGATCCCGATCAACCCGTGATCCGCAATTTTCTGGAGCCCATTTACTCGACCACAGAGAAACTAAAGGCAAAAGGATTGGGCGGGAAGGCCCTGGGCAAACTCACGCAACAATTGATGATGCAGATCAAATCAAGTGATCTGCCCGAGAACCTGCCCAACTCCGTGATTCAGGAGCAGCAGCTTATTTCACGTTGCACCGCACTCAATCAAATACATTTTCCTACGGATGTCGCTCACTTTGAGGCTGCCGTGCATCGAATCAAGTTCGAAGAACTTTTTGTGGCACAAGTGCGCATGAATCTGCTTCGCTCCCAGCGGCATCGTTACTCCAAAGGGATCGTATTTGAACGTGTCGGGGATCGTTTCAACGATTTCTATCAACATCATCTTCCGTTTCAACTCACCGGTGCGCAAAAGCGGGTGATCAAAGAGATTCGAGCTGATTTGGGAAGCGGCCGACAAATGAATCGACTGTTGCAAGGGGATGTGGGAAGCGGAAAGACCATGGTCGCTATACTGATCATGCTGCTGGCCGTCGACAACGGTCATCAAGCTTGTTTGATGGCGCCCACCGAGATCTTATCGCGTCAACATTTCAATACCATTCAGCCGCTGCTGGAAAAAGTAGGTGTGCGCGTGGGTATATTGACAGGATCTACCCGCGCAGCCGAGCGTAGAAAACTACTGGCCGAATTGCAGTCGGGCGAATTGTCCATGCTGATCGGAACCCATGCCCTGATCGAAGAAGTGGTGCAATTCAAAAATCTTGGATTGGCCATCATTGATGAGCAACATCGTTTCGGTGTGGCGCAGCGGGCTCAATTGCAGAAGAAAGGCATCCAGCCTCCACACGTGTTGGTGATGACAGCTACGCCCATTCCGAGAACGCTGGCTATGACCGCCTATGGCGATCTGGATTATTCGGTGATCGACGAAATGCCACCAGGACGACAACCCGTGAAGACCGTGCATCGGCACGAAACCCGTCGGGCACAGGTGATGGAATTCATACGCACGGAGATCGACAAAGGACGGCAGGTCTATATCATCTTTCCGCTCATCGAGGAGAGTGCCAAGCTCGATTATGAAAACTTGATGAAAGGATACGAACAGGTGAAGTCGTGGTTCCCGGAACCCACCTATTGGATCAGCATGGTGCATGGCAAACAACCTGCTGACCAAAAAGAAACCAACATGCGTCGATTTGTGGAGCACGATACGCAGATCATGGTATCTACCACCGTAATCGAGGTAGGGGTGAATGTTCCAAACGCAACGGTGATGGTGATTGAGAGCTCGGAGAAATTTGGACTTTCGCAGTTGCACCAGCTACGCGGTCGGGTAGGCCGGGGCGGTGAACAGAGTTATTGCATTTTGATGACGGGATCGAAATTGGGCGTGGATGCCCGGGAGCGTTTGGCCATCATGACGGCTACCAACAATGGATTTGAAATCGCGGAAAAAGACCTGGCCCTGAGGGGGCCGGGGGATATTGAAGGTACCCGGCAAAGTGGGGCCCTGAATTTGAAGCTGGCCAGTCTGACGCAAGACCGGGATCTGCTCGAAAAGGCCCAGGTTTCCGCCGAAAGGGTAGCGGAGGCAGACCCGGAATTGGCCGCTCCGGAGCACCAATTACTTCGAATTTTCCTGCAACAACGAATGGGACCGGTCCGCTGGAGTGGAATTGCCTGATGCCTGACCGCTATCAACGCTGACTTAACAGATTCTTAC
>Ga0102921_1000093_pt1 | contig 27403 bp, 21 predicted proteins | sample Colrivmeta156802_FD_78205 | JGI IMG/M metagenome (GOLD analysis project Ga0102921, IMG submission 78205) | Estuarine microbial communities from the Columbia River estuary - metaG 1568-02 | ecosystem: Environmental > Aquatic > Marine > Intertidal zone > Estuary | place: USA: Columbia River...
CCTGGTGTCGCGATCATGGTCCGGCTTTTCTCATCAACCCAAATGCCGATCAGAAAAAAGTGATCGTGGATTGGGGATACAATGCCTGGGGAAACAAGTATCCGCCTTATGATCTGGATGATGTGATTCCGACTTTGATCGGGAAAGCCTTTAACCTGCCGGTATTTAATCCAGGCATCGTGATGGAAGGCGGCTCGGTTGAATTCAATGGGGCAGGTACGGTGCTGACCTCGACGGCCTGTTTGCTGAATCCGAACCGAAATCCGCATCTCAATCAAGCACAGATCGAACAATACTTATGCGACTACTACGGCATGCAACAAGTATTGTGGGTCGATGAGGGAATCGTAGGAGACGATACCGACGGACACATCGACGATACGGTACGGTTTGTCAATGAAGACACCGTGCTCACCGTGGTGGAGGAGAATAAGCAGGATGAGAACTATGAACTATTGCAGCATAACCTGAAACAGCTTCAGCAGATGCGCTTGCTGAATGGCAAAGCACTCAACATCATTGAACTGCCGATGCCGGAAGAATTGGTCTATGAAGATCAACGCCTGCCTTGTTCCTATGCCAATTTTTACATTGCCAACAAGTCGGTCATTGTGCCCACCTTCCGAAGCGATCGGGATGAAAAAGCGCTTCGAATCATTCAAGAAGCATTTCCAACGCGGGATGTGATCGGCATCGATTCAACCGACATCATTTGGGGACTGGGCAGTTTTCATTGTCTATCCCAGCAAGAACCCTTGATCTGATTGCTCAGCGCTTCTCGCCGTGCTGACTGAGGTATTTTCCGACGATCTCCTCTACCTCACTCACGCGCAAGGCCGTTGCCGTCAATATCCAGGCCAACTTCCTTCAAAATCAATCGGATAGGGTGGGGTAATGGATGTGGACATCTTTCCGGTTTCTAATTCCGTTTCGGATTAATTTTGCTCAATTTGTTTTTACCCAACCCATCAATTATGCCTACTTCAGCTCAACCTGCCGTGCTTTTACTCGCCGATGGAACCCTGGCCCGCGGATTTGCCTTTGGGGCGATCGGAACTACCACGGGTGAGATTTGTTTCAATACCGGGATGACGGGCTATCAAGAAGTGTTTACCGATCCCAGCTATTTCGGACAGATTCTGATTATGAACACGGCGCATGTGGGCAATTATGGGGTGAAAGAATCGGATGTGGAATCGGATTCGGTTAAGATCAACGGACTCATCGGTCGCAACCTCGAAGCGCAGTATTCTCGCAAAATGGCAGATGGCTCACTTGATGCTTATCTTAAGAGCAACAACGTGGTTTCTATCACCGGTGTAGATACCCGGGCCTTGGTGGAACACATTCGTCAGAAAGGTGCCATGAATTGCATCATCTCTTCGGAGACCACCGACATTGAAACTTTAAAAAAACAATTGGGAGCAGTGCCCGATATGGATGGACTGGAGTTGGCCTCTAAGGTCAGTACACAAGCAACTTATGTTTTAGGAGAAGATACCGGCGTTCGCATTGCCGTCATGGATTATGGTGTGAAAAAGAACATTCTCCAATGCATGGTGGAACGGGGTGCTCAGGTAAAAGTTTTTCCCGCTAAAACGCCCCTGTCCGAAGTGGAAGCGTATCAGCCGCATGGTTATTTCATCTCCAATGGTCCCGGTGATCCGGCTCCGATGGATTATGCGATCTCAACCGTGCGTACCCTGCTCGAAAAGAACAAGCCGCTGTTCGGTATTTGTCTTGGTCACCAATTACTGGCGTTGGCCAATGGCGTTTCTACTTTCAAGATGCATCATGGCCATCGCGGATTGAATCATCCGGTCAAGAATCTGATCACCGGTCGCTCCGAGATCACGACTCAGAACCATGGTTTCGGCGTCGATCCGGCTTCGATCGAAAAAGCCGATCACATCGAAGTGACACACGTGAACCTGAACGATCGTTCCATAGAAGGGATCCGCGTAAAAGGCAAGCCAGCCTTTTCGGTGCAATATCACCCCGAGGCAACGCCGGGACCGCACGATAGTCGCTACCTCTTCGATCAGTTTCTCGATATGGTTCGCGCCCACGCTTGATCGCTCAATCGTATATTCGAAGCATGAAGATCGCCATCCTCAACGGACCCAACCTGAATCTGCTCGGCAAGCGAGAGCCGGAGGTATACGGGCATCAAACCTTCGAAGACTATCTTACTTCCCTTCGGAGTCGATATCCTGAGGTTGACATCCAGTATTATCAGTCAAACGTAGAAGGAGAATTAATCAACGAGATCCAACGACAGGGTTTCGAAGCGGATGGAATTATTTTCAATCCGGGTGGTTACACACATACATCGGTGGCGCTGCGCGATGCTGTTTCCGCCATTCCCGCTCCGGTAATCGAAGTGCACATCAGCAACGTGCATGCCCGAGAAGATTTTCGACAGATCTCCTACATCAGCGGTGTTGCCAAAGGCACGATCGCCGGCTTAGGACTACAGGGCTATGAATTGGCTTTGCTACATCTCAAGCAATCCCTTTCGCCATCGTCTTAATCTTCCTCTTCCCAGTTATTTCGTTTTTCTTTTTTGGGTGCCGGTTTCTTTTTCATCCAATCCGGGTCCTGTTTCAATTTTTGTACATCCTCCAATTTGGCAACGTACAAACTGCGTCCGTGTGTACCCAAAACGATCTCATTGTCGCGTGCTTGAATGGCGATGTCATGCACGGGAACTGATTTCGGTAGGCCGCTTCTCCAAGCCATAAAAGATTTTCCTCGATCGAAACTCACGTAAACTCCACCATCGGTTCCGACGTAGAGGATGTCCGGATTGGTCGGGTCTTCCCGCACCACATTGATCGGTTCCATCGGCAGGTCGCGAGAAATAGAATTCCATTTTTTTCCGTAATCGTCACTCACGTATAAGTAAGCGCCAAAATCATCGAATCGATAACCATTCAGACTGGCATAGACTCTTCCTTCCGAATGCTGGGAGGCCACTACGCGGCTTACCCAAAGTTGACGCGTGTTGAAGCCCGTGAAGGCCGGGGCTTTCTTTTTTACAACTGCCGGGGGCTCCTCATTCAGCTTTTCAAAACTATATCCGCCATCATAACTGCGATGCAAATTACCATCGTCCGTACCTACATAGATCAGTCCGAATCGCTTGGGTGATTCACTGATGGTGGTGATGGTTCCATAGGGTACATTGCCGGATACACGACCCTTGGTTAGATCCGCACTCATGGCGACCATTGTGTCCCCTTTGTTCAAGGAGCGATACAAACGATTGCTACCGTAATACAACACATCGGGTTGATGCTTGCTCAATAATATCGGCGTTTGCCAATTGAAGCGAAGGGGTTTGTCGCCCAATTCGTGCTGGGGCCGTATGTAGGTGGCTCCTTTCTTTTCCTTGTGATAACGGGCATAGACTCCGAATTGAGATCCGGAATAGATCGTTGCGTTGTCGCGCGGGTCGACTTGAGCCTGCATGCCATCGCCTCCATTGATCGAACGGAATCCATATTGACCGTTGTCGATCCAACCAATGTCTTCCTGATGATTCGACGGTCCCCACCAGCTGCCATTGTCTTGCAGCCCACCATATACATTGTAGGGCTTAGCCTCATCGACGGTGATCGCATAGTATTGTCCGACGGAGGGGGTGTTTGCTTTGAACCAATGATCTCCGTTGTCGTAGCTGATGTTGCAACCCCCGTCGTTGCCATTGATCAAGTGGCTATCGCGTTTGGGATTGATCCAAAGTGCATGGTGGTCTGCATGTACATTGCCTTTATCCATATTCCGGAAGGTTTTTCCTCCATCGGTAGAATATTGGGCGGAGAATCCGAGTATGAAGACCTTATCGGGATTGTAGGAAGAGGTATAGACCTTGGCAAAATAATAACCGTAGGTGTTGAAAATGCCAATCGGTTTGTCGTGCGTTTTTTTCCAATGCAATCCGCCGTCTTCGCTGCGGTAGACCTCGCAGCCGGCGATGCCGGTATTTTGGAATCCGTCGTCGCTATCCAGCCAATCCCACACGGCGGTAGGCGACAATTCACCTTTGGCGACTTTTTCCATAATTGACTTGGCATTCTGGTTGCGGGGAAATCGATTTTTCTTCAAGAAGCTATCCAGTCGCGCTACGTTCAATTGGGTAAATTGGTCTTTCGTGAGATTTTTTAAGTCTGCTTTCTCGTAGGACGAATCTTTTTTCTCTTTAGCGGGTAAAGGCGTGTTGTTGTCAACAACGGCGTACACAATCTGTGGATTTTGTGGATATACGGTAATGCCGATCCGTCCGATCTTTTCTCCCTTCATGAATCCAGAGCCGGCGGCGCTGACCAAGTTCCAAGTTTGTCCGCCGTCTATGCTCTTGTAGATGCCACTGCTGGATCCACTTTCTTCGAATTTCCAGGCTCGACGAACACGGTACCACATCGCGGCATACAGTTCGTTGGGTTGGTTGGGATTGATGTCGATGTCGACACAACCGGTGTTCTCGTCAACGAACAGGGTTTGCTTCCAGGTCTTTCCTCCATCGGTGGTTTTATAAACGCCACGTTCTTTGTTGGGTGAATACAAGTGACCCAGTACGGCTACCCAAACGGTATTGGGATCGATGGGATGAAGTTGGATTTTTCCGATGTGATGGGAATCTTCCAGACCGCGATAGTTCCAGGTCTTCCCATTGTCTTTTGTTTGATAGATACCCAATCCGGCATACGAAGACCGGCTGCTATTCACTTCGCCGGTACCCACCCAAATGATGCGCTCGGTTGTATTCCAATTCACGGCAATGTCACCGATGAAAAGTACATCGAGGCTGTCCATGATGGGCGTAAAACTTTGCCCGTTGTTGGTGGTATGCCAAAGACCGCCGGTGGCGTAGGCTACATAGAATTCAGTAGGGTCGTTTGGATTGGCATCGATATCGACCACGCGTCCACTCATGATAGTAGGGCCGATGTTTCGGAAGGGAACTTCATTCAACACTGATTTCCGTTCCAATTCAGCACGGCGAAGTTGGTTTTCATCGTGTCGCAAGGCTCCGTCGGTAGGTTTGGGCTGTGCATGCAAAGTATGCATCAGCAGGAACCCGATGAATAAGCAGGAAATTTGGAGGGATCTTAACAGGGAGGTAGGCATGGCGTTTGTTTTCGTTCGTACATTCGAAGTCTTCAAACTTACTAAATATGCGGTTGTTCCTAGGGGTGTTTCTTTGTTTGTTTATGCAGGCCAATGCTCAATGGAAATCCTTTGAGATCGGTCCTCGCGGTGACACCCTCAACCGATTGGATGGAAAAGGAGTCCGGCAGGGGCCTTGGTTTGTGTCTGTGCCTGATCTGCGTGGCGAACGCGGGTATGAAGAGCAGGGCGTTTTTTTGAATGGGAAGAAGGAGGGGGATTGGACGCGTTTTTCGCTGGAGGGGGTCAAGATTGCCGATGAACAATACCGTTGGGGGATGCTCAATGGGAAGCAAAAATATTATACTTATTTCGGCGGATTATCCCGGCTGGAAAGCTGGCGGGCCATTGATCCGTCCAATGCCTTTGATACTGTGATGGTTTATGATCTGCAAGATCCAGATAAGGTGATTGGACAGGTGGTGGTCAAGAATGAAGGCGTCGCGGTCAAGCACGGCACCTGGATCTATTACGATCCTCAGTCGGGCAAAGTAGAAGAGAAAGTAGAGTACGTAATGAATAAGATCAAAGGAGAGGAAGAGGTGTCGGCGGCAACGACCTTAAAACCCATCGACCCGCGTGCAAAACCGGCGTATATGCCTACGACCGATTCAATAGGGAACAAGAAAATTTCCAAACCAGCGGTGATTCAGGATTTCGAAAAGAAAAACTCGGGCAAAAAATCGATCCGAGTCCGTGACGGATCAACCGGCAACTATTGAACGCCCTTCGTTTTCATTGCCTGTTGAAAATGTCGACTAAAAAATAGCACTTGATACGGAACGGCATTTCGCCAGTAATTCCAATCGTGTTTTCCGGGCCGTTCGATGTAATCATGTGCGATTTTTCGCTGCATCATCTTTGCGTGCAGGTTTCTATTTCCTTGGATCAGGTGATCGTCCAATCCGCAGTCTATGATTACGGCGAAAGGTAGTTGGATGGTTTGGTCGACGGCTGCCAGCGCACTATACTGATACCAGTTTTGTCGATGATTGATGGTATCGCCGATTCGTTTGGCGATGTCGTATTTATTGATCGAGTAGGAAAGATCGACTGCTCCACTCATACTGCCGCAGGCACTGAAGCGATCGGCATGTCGGAAACCCAGATAGATCCCACCGTGACCGCCCATGCTGAGTCCGGTAATGGCTCTTCCGGCACGGTCGGCAATGGTCCGGTACAATTGATCGATTTGGTCCGGCACTTCCAGTGCTACATACGTTTCGTAACGAGAGCTGGAATCCAGCGGACTGTCCCAATACCAGCTGCTGTAGCCACCTTCCGGGCAAACAATCAAGAGTTGTTCCCGATCGGCCAGGTCTTTCAGTTCAGGGACTCGGATGATCCAATTGCTGAACCTGCCGCTGTAGCCGTGCAACAGGTAAACGACGGGATAGCGTTTGGACTTGGATCGCTTGTAGGTGGTTGGTTTTATGACCACGCAGGAAAAAGTCTTGTTCATGGCCTTGCTGGTAACGGAGATTGAGTCGACGGAAGCGGACCAAGCAGAGGCGCTGATGGATAGGACCAGCGTGAGTAGGAGTGCCATTCTTTTCATAGGTCGAATATAAAAAAATAACGGCCGCACTGGGCGGCCGTTATTGAATTCTGCTAAAGTAAGCCTTAGAAGGCTTTTTTCTCGTTTTGCTTTTCTTGAGCACGCTGCATCGGATTCCCGCCGATGCCGGGGGCTCCGCGACGAGGTCCGTTCGCGTTCTGTTTGAAGATCGAGAAGCGGGAAGGCTCGGCAAACGTATTCCATCCGTTGTTGGATTCATTGATGTCGGCGGTTTCGCGATAGGGATCCAACTTGATCGATTTCACTTCTTTATTCTTTACGAAGGACTTGATCACCTTGTTTTCGTTCAATCGCCATACCTGTGCCGGGATCTTCTCATATTCCGTGGTGCCGTCGGCATAGGTCCATTGCAAAATGATCGGCATGACCAGTCCGCCTTTGTTGCTAAACGTCAGTTCATACATGTGGCGGTTCTCGTATTTGGCTTTTTCTTCTGCGGTGAGTGTATCGCCTTTCATGGCCGGGATGGCGATTTCGTATTTGGCGGTGTCATAGGGTTCGATGCCCCGGGCGTAGCGCCAGTAGAAATCACGCAGCGTGGTATCGCGGTCGGTCTGAAAGACAATGGTGCTATCCTGACGATTGCGGATCTTGGAAAGGTCGTCAAAGCTGTTTACCTGGGGCTTATCGACTCCACGTTTCATTTTCGATTCGGGAGAGTCCATCGGCTTGGTGTTCACATCAGCCTTTGCGTATTTGACGGTGTCCAACGAAAGGTCGCATACTTCGGTACTGTAGAACCAACCCCGCCAGAACCAATCCAGGTCTTCGCCGCTGGCATCTTCCATGGTGCGGAAGAAATCGGCCGGTTCGGGATGCTTGAATGCCCAGCGACGGGCGTATTGTTTGAATGCGTAGTCGAATTGTTCACGGCCCATGATCGTTTCGCGTACGATGTTCAGACCCGTCGCCGGTTTCGAGTAGGCGTTCGGACCGAATTGAACAATGTTCTCACTATTGGTCATGATGGGCTCCAATTGATCCTTGGGGAGTTTCATGTAATCCGTAATGTAAGCAGCAGGGCCTCGGCGGCTGGGGAATTTGTTATCCCAGAGCTCTTCTGCCAGATACTCAACGAATGTATTAAGCCCTTCATCCATCCAGCTCCATTGGCGTTCGTCGCTGTTGATGATCATGGGGAAGAAATTATGCCCCACCTCGTGAATCACCACACCAATCATCCCATTCTTGATGCCTTCGCTGTACGTGCCGTCTTTTTCAGTACGACCATAATTGAAGCAGATCATCGGGTATTCCATACCGTTACTAGCTTCTACGCTTTGAGCAACCGGATAGGGATAGGGGATCGTGAAGTCGGAATAGGTTTTGATGGTATGGGCTACTACTTTGGTGGAGTACGGACGATACAACCCATAGGCTTCTTTTCCGTACAAGCTCATGGCCATTACTTTTCGGCCTTCAATATTTACCGGCATCGCATCCCAAACAAATTTCGGGCTGGATCCCCAGGCAAAGTCGCGCACGTTCTTCGCTTTGTAGTGCCAGGTTTTCTTGGCGGTAGTGTTGTTCTTCTTAGCAGCTTTTGCTTCGTCGAGTGTAACGATCTCCACCACGTCCTTACTGGTTTGCGCTTTTCTCCAGCGAGCCAGCTGGGCGGGGGTGAGGACGCGGCTATAGTTTTGACATTCGCCGGTTGAGCCGATGATGTGATCAGCAGGGACCGTCATTTTTACATTGAAGTCACCGAAGGTGAGCGCGAATTCGCCACGACCCGTGAACTGATGGTTCTGCCATCCTTGAAAATCGCTGTATACGCAAAGGCGTGGATACCATTGGGCAATGGTGAAGAGGTAGTTTCCGTCTTCGGGGAAATACTCGTAACCACCCCGACCACCGAGTGTCATGCGATCGGCGATCTTGTAGTTCCAATCGATATTGAATACAAAGATCTGACCGGGTTTAAGGGACTTGGGAAGTTCCACCCGCATCATGGTCTTGTTGATCACATAATCCAATTGGCGACCGTTGCTGTCGACGACTCGGGTGATCTTCACGCCATATCCATTGTCGCGATACGACTCCTCGATCTTGTCGAGAGCAGCCGGACTCATGCGTCTGTTCATGGTGTTGCTTCCCTGATAATTCGCATTGTTGACCGTGCTGTGTTCGTTTTCATCCAGCTGCAACCAGAGATACTGCAATGCATCGGGCGATTGATTGCGGTAGGTAATCCGCTCTCTTCCGGTGAGTGTTAGATTCTTTTCATCCAACTCACAGTTGATGTCGTAATCACAGCGTTGCTGCCAGTATTTGGGGCCTGGAGCTCCACTCGCCGTACGATACTCGTTCGGGGTGGGCAGGATGCTGGACAGCTGTTCGAATTTGTTGCCGTGGTTGCTGCCCGGATTGTTTTGGGTGTTCTGGGCCGACAGTCCGAACGACAAAATCGTAAGAAGGGTCAAAATGGAGAGACGCATAATGAATAATTGAAGGTTTAATCGACAGGTATACGTTGAAGCGTAATCATCAAAGCTACACTAAATACGGCGGCGGATAAAAACAGGGCCCAATCGCGTCGGGCTACTCGCAGGCGGTCTACGAACAGTACGCTTAGTGCCATTAGGAGCAGGACCACCACCAATTGACCTACTTCCAAGCCCAGATTGAAGCCCAGCAGATTAACGGCCAACTGCTCATCGTCAGCCAATGCAAATCGGATGTTGTTGGCGTATCCCATGCCGTGGATCAGTCCGAAGCTGCCAGCCAAACCATACTGTAAGATTCGTTGATCGCGGGAAGGTGTGAGTCGCCGTAGGTTGATCAGACAAGTGACTACGATGGTGGCCGGGATCAGGAATTCCACCCAGTCCGAATTGATTCGGATCCAGTCCAGCACACTCAGAGCCAGGGTGAGGGAGTGGCCCATGGTAAATGCGGTGACCAGAATGAGGACCCGTTTCCAGTCCTTTGCCACATATACCGCCATCAAAGCCGCTATAAACAACTGGTGGTCCAGCGCATCTCGGCTGATGATGTGCTCCCAACCCCAGTTGAAATAAAATAAAAACGAGTTCATGCGTGTTCGTCGTTCAGGGCTTCCAAAATACTCCCTAGATTTGAGATGAAAAAATTAACCGATGCCTGTTCGGAGTCATGTCCTTTTTTTTCTTTTTGTTGTTCCATTCCTTCTGGGGGCTGGCAAACCAACCGATCATCCATTTCATGTGGGGGTGATCGAAATTCAGCACAATGCCAAGGAGCGGAGCCTGGAGCTCTCCTTTAAGTTGTTTACCGACGATTTCGAGAAGGCCTTGAGCAACCGATTCAAAACGCCGATCGATCTGATCAGTCCGGCACGCCACGCGAGCATGGATAGCTTGGTGGCTCGGTATATTCGAGAAAATTTCTCCTTGACCGTGGGTGAAAAACGATACGTAAGTAGATACCTGGGCTTTGAACAGGAGAAGGAGGCGGTGTTTGCATATGTAGAGTATCCGGAAATTGCCTCCGTTAATGGATTGCAGGCCGATTGTTCGCTGCTATACGAAACCTTCGAAGATCAGATCAACATTTTTCATGTGACGATGGGAGGGGAACGGAAAAGTTCCAAATTGGGTAATCCCGCCCGCCGGATCGAGTTTCGATTCTAGGATCAATTTTCCAGCAAATCTTTCCGGATCTGATCGGAGATCCCGACCAACACTTTATCGATCCGGTGCCCATCCATGTCCATGACTTCCAAGGAGAATTCACGCCATTGGAAACGATCGCCTGCTTTGGGGATGCGTTCTAGTTCGTGCAAAATGAAACCGGCCAAGGTGTCGAATTCTTGTTCGCCTTCATTCATCCATCCGGTACGTTGGAAACGACTAAGAAAATCGTAGAAGGGAATCTGCGCGTCCACCAAAAAGCTACCATCGTGCCGTTCTGTTACTTGGTATTCGGGCACATCGGATTGGGGCAATTCGCCCACAATGGCCTCTAAGATGTCTTTCAGGGTGATTAGACCCTGGATGCTCCCGTATTCATCTACAATGAAGGCAGAGTGAATCTGGGAGGTTTGGAATTTCTCCAAAACCTGGTAGGGGCTGTTGTTTTCGGGAACGAATAAGGCCGGTTGCATGATCTGGCGGAAGGGAACCTGATCGGGATGCACATAGAGGTCTTTGATCGAAACAACTCCTTTGATCTGATCGATGTCGCCCTCGCAGATCGGGTAGGCCGAGTGTGGCTCTCCTACGATCTTCTCTTTGATCTGTTCTTCGGTATCATCCAAATTGAACCACACGATGTCGCTTCGATGCGTCATCAGGGAGGTGATGTTTCGGTCACTCAAATGAAAGACCCGTTCGATGATCTCTTGTTCTGCTTCATCGATGGTGCCCGCTTCGGTGCCTTCGGTGATCAGGGTTTTGATTTCTTCCTCGGTCACCGCATCTTCTTGCGAACGACGAATGTTGAATAGCCGGAAGATGAGGGTGGTGGTTTGATTCAGGGTCCATACCAAAGGTGCCGTGATGCGCGCAAAGGTGTTCATGGGGCCGGCCACCACCAGTGCAATGCGTTCGGCCCGCATCAAACCGATTTGCTTGGGAAACAATTCTCCCAGAATGATGGATAAGAACGTTACGCCCACCACCACCAAGATTGTGGACAGGGTTTCTGCGTACGGGCGCAACAGGGCCCAACGTTCCAGCCAGGGTTGTAAATCGTGTGCAAAGGTTTCACCGGAATATACCCCGGTCAGGATCGCAATCAGTGTGATTCCGATCTGTGCAGCGGACAAAAATTTCTCCGGCTGATAAACCAATGCCAGTGCGCGACGGGCCCGTAGATCTCCTTTCTCTGATAAGCTTTCCAGTCGGGATTTTCGGGCGGATACCAAGGCGATCTCGGAGATCACAAACAAGGCATTCAAAAATATCAGGGCGAATAGAATCAGCCACTCCATCAAATTCAGGATTGTTATTTCGGAAAGATACTGTTTTTGAATTGGCGGTTGTATGACCATCCCACTAAGCCACCTAAACAAGCACCTAAGGCAGCACCCGCCAATGCATCGCCGGGGTAGTGCAGGCCGACATAGATCTGCGCGTAGGCAATGCTCATGGCCCAACCAACAGCGACCCAGCCCCAATTTCCCCAGAAACCGCGGAGTGTGACCAATAAGAAAACAGCCAAGCTCATGTGATTGGCGGCATGGTTGGAGACAAAACTGAATCCGGTTCCACATCGATCAACCAGTAAGCGAAGTCCCGCTTGTAACTCGGGGTCCTGACAAGGGCGAAGTCGTTCAAATACATGCTTGAATCCGTAATTGCCGATTAGGTCGGACAGCGAAACAGCCGCTACCGCGAACAGGATCCAGATCCAACTTTGCTTTCGAAAACGCCAGATCGCAAATGCGATCATTGCCACATAGAGTGGTATCCAATGAACCGACTCGCGAAACCAAGGGGCCAGCTGATCCAGCCAGGGGGCTGTCCATTGCTGGTTGATCTGTCGAAATAATCCTTGATCCAACTCGACCCAGCGATTCAAGAGGGAAGAGACGTGTGCTGACATGGTGCAAATCTACTGAAAGCCGGAGCTTAGGTTTCTGCCTACAAATAATTTGGCTTTATTTTGTCGCTCATGTCGTTCTTGTCGTCCATGCCGAAGACCTTACGCTGGGTGCTGCAAGTGGGAGGGATCTTCTTATTGATCTTTACCCTCTATCGCGTCTCGGTGTTTCTGGCTTTTCGTGCATCTGATCTAACGTTCTCTGCAGCCATTCCCTCCTTTGTTTATGGGGTGCGATTTGATCTTCGCTGGATCGCCGCGATGTTGTTGCCGGTTACCTTGCTGAGCATTCGACCGCAGTGGTCGCCTTTTTTTTCCGAACGCAACAAGCGGATCTGGACCACCTATCTCGCCATCATCACGTTGATTGTTTTCTTCTTTTTCGCGGCTGGATTTGGAAGCTTTTCCTACAACCGAACCCCACTGGATGCGGGAGCCATGAACTTTGTGGAAGATTTTTCGATCTCCATCACGATGATCTGGGAAACCTATCCGCTTTTGTGGATGTTGGCCGGCCTGGCAATGTCGGTCTGGTTTCTGCGTTGGATGTATCACCGCGTGCATTGGCAAGTGGTGAGTCAGACCGACGGGAAAGGCATTCTGCATCAGCCTCGCTATTTTCTCTACTCCAGTTTCGGTTTGCTGTTGTTGATCTATGGAAGTTTGTCGATGCGTCCGTTGCAGCGCGACGACAGCTTTCAATTGCCCAGCAGTTTTTTAGCTTATCTCGCCGTAAATCCATTGCAGAATTTTGCTACTACTTGGCGGCTGCGCCAGGATCCGGAGAAGGATATTCCCAATGTACGTCGTGGTATCCCCTTGGTTCGTGATTGGATGGGGCTGACCAATCGGGCAGACCAAGGGTTGCATCGCGTGGTGGGTCCACGTAGTACAGCTTTTGAGAGCCGGCCAAACATCGTCTTGGTACAATGCGAGTCCTTCAGCATGTACAAAAGTTCCATGAGTGGCAATCCGCTGAATGCAACGCCTTTTTTTGATTCACTGAGCCATCAGGGTATTTTCTTTGATCGTTGTTTCGCGCCTCATTTTTCGACTGCCCGGGCCTTGTTTGCGATTTTATTTGGAATCCCCGATGTGCAATTCTTTCGCTTCTCGTCCCGAAACCCCCAATCTATAAAGCACCGCACCTTGGTCAATCAGCTCGAGGGATACAGCAAGCATTATTTTTTATCGGGTAGTCCCGAATTCAACAATTTTAAAGGGATACTCGCCAACATCAACGGCCTGCAGATGCATACCGATGATTTTTTCAAAGGCGAAAAATTGAATGTATGGGGCGTGAGTGATCGGGAGCTTTTATTGCAATCACTACAGGAATTAAGTCGGCAGCCCGATCCTTTCTTTGCCTATATACAGACGGCCGGGAATCATCGACCCTTCCAAAAGAGCATACCGAAAAACGACACGACCTTTAGAAGGGTGGAATTGCCGGTAGATAGCTTGCTGAAATACGGATTTGAATCCAACGATGAATTCAATTCATTTCGATACACCGATCATTGTTTTCAGCAGTTTATCGAAGCGGCTCGCAAAGAACCGTTCTTCTCCAATACCTTGTTTGTATTTGTAGGCGATCATGGGGTGGCCGGCGATGCCCGCTCGGTTTATCCCGCCTTATGGACCGAACAGCGGCTAACCGATCAACATGTGCCGCTGCTGTTTTACGCCCCTCAGTTATTGGCCCCGGCCCGACGGTCGGAAGTTGTTTCACAGATCGATGTGCTGCCCACCTTACTGGGAATGCTCAACCAACCGAGTGAGCATTACACGTTGGGACGTGATTTATTGGCGCCAGACAAGAAAAATGATTTTGCCTTTTTAACCAATACAACTGATCGGATCGGGATGGTGACCAACGATCAGTTTTTCTCCCGCAATGTGAACTCCGGGGAAGAAATTCTGTTGCCGCTCAATGCGACCACTGCCCGTCAAACGATGGCGCAACAAGATTCGATCCGACAAAAATTGTCCTTGATCACGCAGGCCTATGCCGATCTGGCGCGCTTTCTGCTTTTTCACAACTCGGGTAACTAATTGCTACACCCGTTCAGCCACCAGAATCAATCGGGGCGATTGCGCAGCATCGTAGGGTCTTAATTGATAATCGCCGAACAATTCGCGGATGCGCAGTCCTTCGATTTTCAACATCCGTTGAAAATCGGCCAATTCGAATTTGGCGACCTTTTCCTGGAATTGCAGCGGGGTTGGTCGGGAGGCAATTTGAATCTCGATCTCTTTGTAGTAATGATGGGCATCTTCCCAGCGTCGAATGGTGTACTGTGCATCATCAATGATTCGCTGTTCCTCGGCGACCAATTGTTGCGTAACCCAACGACTATTTAAGTAATCAATCACCAGCACGCCGTGTTCGTCCAATGCCTGCGACATGGTATGCAGGGCTGCTTGATGCTCGGTGTCCGAATCAAAATAGCCAAAGCTGGTAAACAGATTCAGGACCACATCAAACACGCAATCTTGTATGGGCTCGCGCATGTCGTGTACGGCGAATGCTAATTGGTTTCGTTCAAATTGTTTGGCAAAAAGTATGTTCTCGGGTGCGATGTCAATGCCCAATACATCAAAACCCAGTTCAGCCAGGCAGATGCTGTGTCTGCCTTTGCCGCAGGCCAGGTCCAGGATCCGCGACGCCGGAGCCAGTCTCAGATGGTCGGTAATTGCTTTGATAAAGGCCTGAGCTTCCGAATCGTCTCTGTCTTGATACAATCGATGATAATACGGGGAATTGAACCAAGATTCGAACCAAGCGGCTTGCTGCATGCTGCAAAACTAGTCGTATGGCGTAATTTCAGGCCTCAATTCTGAATATGTCCCTGATCAAGAGCATTTCCGGCATCCGCGGCACCATCGGTGGCCTGCCCGGTGAAAACCTGACCCCCCTGGATGTGGTCAAATTCACGGCGGCCTATGGTACGTTACTAAAAGAGAAGCAACCCCGCCCATCCGTGGTGGTTGGTCGCGACGGACGAATCAGCGGGCCCTTGGTGCATTCCCTCGTGGTACAAACGCTGATCGCTTTGGGCATCGATGTGATCGATCTCGGTGTTTCTACCACCCCCACCGTGGAATTTGCCGTGGTGGAGGAAAAGGCAACCGGGGGCATCATCCTGACGGCCAGTCACAACCCCCGTCAATGGAATGCATTGAAACTGCTGAATGAGCAGGGTGAGTTTCTGTCGGCCGAAGCCGGTAAAAAAGTATTGGAGATCGGAGAGAAATCCGAAATGTCCTTTGCGTCCGTGGATGAGTTGGGCACCGTACGTTCCGATGAAACTTATTTGCAAAAACACATCGCGGCCATCTTGAATTACCCGTTGGTGGATGCACCTGCCATTGCCGCTGCCCATTTTAGTGTGGTCGTAGATGCGATCAATTCATCGGGGGTGATCTATGTACCCGCTTTATTGAACGCCTTGGGCGTTCAGCAGGTGACGGTACTCAACGAAGCCCTCACCGGTGATTTTGCACACAATCCCGAACCCTTGCCCGAACATTTGACTGAATTGTCCAAGGCCGTGGTGGATCAACAAGCGCATTTGGGAATCGCGGTCGATCCGGACGTAGACCGACTTTGTTTTGTGAATGAAGATGGCAGTTTGTTTGGCGAAGAATACACCTTAGTAGCCGTAGCAGATCACATCTTGTCAAACCGATCGGGCAATACCGTCAGCAACATGAGCAGCACTGCAGCCCTCAAAGTATTGACGCGTCAATATGGGGGCGACTATCATGCCGCTGCCGTAGGCGAAGTGAATGTGGTTAGCAAGATGAAAGCCGTGCAAGCAGTAATCGGCGGAGAAGGCAATGGGGGGGTCATCGTGCCCGATTTTCATTATGGCCGCGATGCATTGATTGGCATCGGCTTGTTTCTGACCTTATTGGCTAAACGGAAATTATCCATGACCGCCCTGCGAGCTACTTACCCGGAATTTCATATCTCAAAGAACAAGATCGATCTGCAGCCAGGATTGGATCTCGCTGCGCTCTTTTCGAAGATTCAAGCGAAGTATGTCGGACAGCCCATGCTAACTGAAGACGGACTCCGCATTGAATTTGGCGATGATTGGGTGCACTTACGCGGTTCCAACACTGAGCCGATTATCCGCATTTATGCGGAGAGTACGACACCCGATGCTGCACGCGACCTGGCACAACGGTTGATGGCGGATATTCAGGGGCTGGTCTGATTCGTATCTTTGCCACCGACATGAAACGGATCTATCTCGATAATGCAGCCACTACCTCGCTAGACCCGGAGGTGCTTCAGTCCATGATGCCCTACTTGACGGAGCAATTCGGGAATCCCTCCTCAATCTATTCCTACGGACGCGAAAGCCGGCTGGCTATCGAAAATGCCCGTAAATCCGTTGCTCGATCCTTAAACGTTTCCCCCGGTGAGATCTTTTTCACCAGTGGAGGAACAGAGAGCGACAACATGGCGATCTACACGGCGGTTCATGACTTGGGCTGTCGGGTGATCATTACATCCCCCATTGAGCATCATGCCGTATTGCATGCTGCAGAACGCCAGATCAAGGATGGACACGCCCAAATAAAATACGTCGGACTAACACCCAATGGCCACATCGATCTGAATCATTTGCGCATCTTGCTCCAGGAGACCCCGGAAAAATGCTTGGTGACGCTCATGCATGCCAATAATGAGATCGGCAATCTGCTGGATCTGGAGGCGGTGGCAGATTTATGTGTTGAGTTCGGCGCGATCTTTCATTCGGATACCGTACAAACTGTTGGGCATTTGCCTGTCGATCTGAGTCATCCCGGAATACATTTTGCTACGGGAGCCGGGCATAAATTTCACGGACCCAAAGGGGTTGGCTTGCTTTACATCAGTAAGGAAGTTCAAGTCCGACCCCTCATTGAGGGAGGTGGTCAGGAACGCAACATGCGCGCAGGTACCGAAAATCTGTACGGCGTGGTGGGCTTTGCCAAAGCGCTTGAGTTAGCGATTACCCATTTGGAAACCGATCGTGCCCATATCTTGTCGTTGAAATCCTATTTGATGCAACGCTTACAAGAATTGGGTGATGTTCGTTTCAATGGCGATGCGGACGGAGCTTGTTTGTATACTGTGCTGAATGTCTCTTTCCCGCGGACGGAGACCACCGAGATGTTGTTGATGAATTTGGATATGAAAGGCATCTGTGTGTCGGGGGGGAGTGCCTGCAGCAGCGGGGCGGATATGGGTAGCCATGTGATCCGTGCCGTGGCACCGGGCGTTGATCGTGTGCCCATTCGTTTCTCATTCTGCAAACACAATACCAACGCGGAGCTGGATCAATTGGTGGAGACGCTTAAGGACAGTCTCTAATCAGAGATAATACCAGGGATTTCGTTTGGCGGCCCACATGTAGTGGCGCATATTTCGCCAGAAAGCCAAGACCAGATAAACGATCACCGGGGATCCCAAAGTAAGTAGCGAAGTGTACATGAAATATTGCCGGATCTTACCCGGGGCAATGCCCAGGCGGTCGCCAATGGCCGTACAAACGCCAAAAGCATTCCATTCGATCAGACTTTTCAATCGATTCATATTCCGAAAATACAAATCCCCTGCGGATTTCATGACGGAAAATGGGCTGTTTTTTGGTCGTCTATAAGTACCTTTGCCCCGCAAAATCCCCGTTAAAAATCTCCATTATGGTATTCGATCTGGACCTCATTCGCAAGACCTATTCCGAAATGCCGGCTAAAGTTGATGCAGCCCGTAAGGCGCTGGGACGACCGCTGACACTGGCAGAGAAAATCTTGTTTGGCCACTTGTGGTCGGGCGTTCCGGTTAAAGACTATGCCCGTGGTAAGGACTACGTGGATTTTGCTCCAGACCGCGTTGCCATGCAAGATGCCACGGCTCAAATGGCTTTGTTGCAATTTGATACGACCGGCCGTAAAAAAGTGGCCGTACCTTCTACGGTGCATTGCGACCACCTGATCGTGGCCAAAGATGAAAGCAAGACCGACCTGGCCAAAGCGGTTACCGAAAACGAAGAAGTATACAACTTCCTTTCCTCCATCTCTAATAAATACGGGATTGGCTTCTGGAAACCTGGAGCCGGGATCATCCACCAGGTGGTACTCGAGAACTACGCCTTTCCAGGGGGTATGATGATCGGAACCGATAGCCACACCGTGAATGCTGGCGGATTGGGTATGATTGCCATCGGCGTGGGTGGTGCCGATGCCTGCGATGTGATGGCCGGACTGTCTTGGGAACTCCTGATGCCCAAATTGATCGGTGTGAAACTGACCGGCAAACTCAATGGCTGGACCTCGCCCAAAGATGTGATTCTGAAAGTGGCTGGCATCCTGACTGTAAAAGGAGGAACCAACGCGATCGTCGAATATTTCGGTGAAGGTGCCACGTCCATGAGCTGTACCGGAAAAGGAACGATTTGCAACATGGGTGCCGAGATCGGGGCAACGACCTCTACGTTTGGATACGATGAGAGCATGAGTCGTTATCTAAAAGCGACCGGTCGTGCCGAAGTGGCTGAAGCCGCCGATCAGATCAAAGAATACCTGACCGGTGATGCAGACGTTTATGCCAACCCGGAAACATATTTCGATCGCGTGATCGAGATCAACCTGAGCGAACTCGAACCGCACCTAAACGGTCCCTTTACACCCGATCTGGCTACGCCCATTTCGCAAATGAAAGCCGCTGCTACTCAAAACAACTGGCCCACGCGCATTGAAGTAGGTTTGATTGGTAGCTGTACGAACTCTTCCTACGAGGACATCAGTCGTGCAGTCAGCCTGGCTAAACAAGCACGAGAAAAAGGACTAAGTCTGAAATCAGAATTCACGATTACGCCCGGTAGTGAACTGGTACGATATACCATTGAGCGGGATGGATTCCTTTCCATTTTTCAGGAAGTAGGCGCAACGGTGTTTGCCAATGCCTGTGGACCTTGCATTGGTATGTGGGAACGCATGGGAGCGGAGAAGCAAGAGCGCAATACCATCGTGCATTCGTTCAACCGAAATTTCGCCAAACGTGCCGATGGCAACCCAAATACCTTGGCCTTTGTTGCTTCTCCCGAAATGGTAACGGCCCTGGCCATTGCTGGTGATCTAACGTTCAATCCACTGACCGATAGTTTGGTCAATGATAAGGGTGAGGTGGTGAGACTGGATCCTCCCGCTGGCGATGAATTGCCCCTGCGTGGTTTTGCCGTAGAAGATGCCGGTTATCAGGCCCCTGCCGAAGACGGAAGTGGTGTGTTTATTGACGTCAAATCAGACAGCAAGCGTTTGCAATTGTTATATCCGTTTTCGACTTGGGAAGGAACCGATCTGAAAGGGTTGCGTTTGTTGATCAAGGCCAAAGGGAAATGTACCACCGACCATATTTCCATGGCAGGTCCTTGGTTGAAATTCCGCGGACACCTCGATAACATCAGCAACAACCTGTTGATCGGGGCGGTCAACTTCTTCAACGAGAAAACAGATTCCGTACAAAATCAATTGACGGGTGAATACGGAACCGTGCCCGGAACCCAGCGTGCGTACAAAGCTGCCGGGGTTGGGACGATCGTGGTGGGCGATGAAAATTATGGAGAAGGTTCTTCCCGTGAGCATGCCGCCATGGAGCCTCGACACTTGGGTGTACGGGTGGTGTTGGTGAAATCTTTTGCGCGTATTCACGAGACCAATTTGAAGAAACAAGGGATGTTGGCCTTGACCTTTGGAGAGAAGTCCGATTACGATAAGATCCGGGAGGATGATGTGATCGATATTGACGGATTGACGACATTCACACCTGGCAAGCCCTTGACGATTGTTTTGCATCATACCGATGGCACTCAGGATGCCATCCAGGCACATCACTCCTACAATGCCCAGCAGATCGAGTGGTTCAAAGCCGGTGGCGCGTTAAACGTGATTCGCAGCCAAGCAGCAAATTGATTTGGCCACAATTCATAGTTATTGCGATCCCCGCCTCTGGCGGGGATCGTTCGTAAATGAAAAGCCCCGACCTGTTGGCCGGGGTCTTTTCCCTCCTTGCTTACCACTACTGCATATGATTGATCAATATCGTGCGGGTTTCAGTCTGCCCGGTTTCCATATCTCGTACCCGTATCCGATGCACCCCATTCGGAAGATGGCTAGTTGCCAATTCGATCTGGCCGCGGGTTGTCCATTGTCCGAGACGTTGTCCTAGATCATTCACCCATTCGATCTGATAGGATCTGTTTCGCTGATTGAATAGCAGATTGATCTTGTCGTGTGCGGGATTGGGGTAGATCTCATTCAGCAGGCTGTTGCCATTCACGCGTCGGATCTGGGAGTAGCTGAATTTGCCGGAGTGATCGATCTGTTTGATCCGGTAGAGGGCGAATTGTTTTATCGGTGCTCGATCTTCATACTGGTAGGTCAATTCATCAGCGCTGTTTCCATTGGGCGATTGACTATTTACAAACCCAATAGTTTGAAATTGGCTGGGGTCTTCGGATGTGTTCCGTTGAATCTCGAATCCTCGATTATCCGATTCACTGAGTGTGGTCCAGTTAAGTTCAGTTTTATTATCTACCCGTTTTGCATTAAAGGATCCTAGGGCGATGGGCAGGGGAGCGCAAAGGTTTTCAATGCGTGCGTAGGATTCATTGTTGCGGGTGGGACTGGATACAACCAGCCAAAGAGCTCGGTCTGCCTCGGGTTTTTGGTTGGAATAAGGCAGGTATCCCAATAGCGGGGAGTTGTAGGTGAAGCTATTGGTGTTGTCCAATGGGATATTGCTTCCGCTTCCGATCTGGATATTATCGGTTGTTGCGTTGAATATGCCATCGCCGTTGTCAATAAAGACCTTGTAGTTGACCGTCAATCCGGCCGGATCGATGGTTTTGATTTGGAAACGATATTGACGGGGTAGTTCACAGATCATAAAGGCGGTCAGCTGGGGGTCATTCGCATAAAAATTCAGCCCTCTTGAGAAACAGTGTACGTTTTGGGCACTGGCGGATTGGCTTTGCCAAACATCGGCGGTAAAGCTTTGCGCTACTGTACACGCTGCGGTACCCTCGATGGTGATATTTTGAATGGTAAATCGGTCAAATCCAGTTGCTCCGCCTACACTTTTCGTAATGGTCAGTCCGGGGTATTTGAAATTTGGAATGGAGGGATCGGGGGTATAGCTACTTAGCAGGGATAGAGTACCACCAAAGTGGTAAAATCCAATCGTGGCCACCGAGTTGGCGAGATTGGTCGCAGTGGGCGGATTGGAGTAGGTCAGGGTGGGGTAGGATCCAGTGGGCCAAATATGGATAAATACATATTTACCCCCTGCGTTGGCATCCATATCAAAATATAGATCCAAATTGATCAGGCATTTTCCGTTCAGGGGATTGGTGGAGGTGCTGTTCAGCTTTATCGCCGGTCGAGCGATCGTGCACTGTGCCTGCGCCTCTTGCATTTGCAATAGGGTGATTAGAACGGTTAGGAGTACGGATAATTTACGCATGGTTTTTAGTTTTCGGTGATCAATAAAACCGAATACAAAATAACCATGTCGTCAACCATCAAGTCATGATCGGATGGCGGCTAATCTATGATTGAAGTCAGTGTTTATGCTCCCCAGCGATAGGTTTCGTTCTTCAGACCTGCCAGATCCAGTACGCGATCTACCACGGTGGCAGCGATTGCCCGCGGAGTTTGTGGCTTACTGTAAAAAGAGGGGGTTGCCGGACAAATGATACCGCCCGCCAACGTGACGGACTCCATGTTGCGGATATGTATCAAGTTGTAGGGTGTTTCGCGGGCAACCAGAATAAGCCTTCGACGCTCCTTCAGGATCACGTCTGCGGCTCGGGTGATCAGATCGCCCGAAATTCCGTTAGCGATCCGGCCTAAGGTGCCCATGCTGCAAGGGATGACAATCAGGGTATCGTATTGGCCGGATCCGGAAGCGATCGGTGCGGAAAAATCGTGGGTTTCAAAACGGCGCACCGGAAATTCCTTCCAGCTGTCGTTGTCCAATTCGGTTTGCCAGACCTCCCGGGCATTGGTGCTCATGACCAGCGAGATCTCAGCGATCTGGTCGGTCATTCGGCACAATTTCTCGAGCAGGTCCTGTGCGTAGATCGATCCACTGGCTCCGGTGATGGCGACGGCGATTTTTCTCATGTATAGATAACTCCGGAATCGTCCGGAAGTTCATAACGTGATTAAAAACCCTTTTTGGATTCGGTAGCCCCCTGGCTTCTCACCGCGGTTTCTGCATTGCCCAGGTTCTTTTCGATCCACTGGGTCATGTTGCGCCACAGGTGGAAGGTGGTATTGTCCAGCATGCCGCTGATCCCGTGGTTTTTATTTGGGTAATAAGCGCTTTCAAAATCGATGTTGCTTTTCACCAAGGCCGAGATCATCTGGGTAGCATTTTGAAAATGCACATTGTCATCGGCGGTTCCGTGAATGATCAAATATTTCCCTTTGATCCGGTTGGTGAAATTGATGGGCGAATTGTCGTCATAACCCTTCGGGTTCTCTTGGGGCGTCCGCATGTATCGTTCGGTATAGATGTTGTCGTAATAGCGCCAGCTGGTCACCGGAGCTACGGCTACGGCCGCACTGAATACGTCGCTTCCTTTGGTGATGGCCAAAGAGCTCATGAACCCCCCAAAGCTCCATCCCCAATGGCCGATGTGATCCTTGTCCACATAGGGCATCTTGCCCAGATAGGCGGCGGCGTCGATTTGGTCTTCGATCTCAAATTTGCCCAACTGCAAGTAGGTTTTCTTTTTGAATTCTTCACCTCGATATCCGGTACCGGTATTATCAACGCTCACCACGATGAATCCTTTTTGGGCCAGCATTTGATGCCAGGGACTGACCGCACCCCAGCGATTGGCAACCTGTTGGGAGCCGGGGCCGCCATAGTTGCAAAATAGTACCGGATATTTCTTATTCGGATCAAATCCACTGGGCTTAAGCATCCATCCGTTCAGTGTGTCCCCCTTGGTGTTCGGGATGCGAATGAAGTCAGCTTGTCCGAAACTGTATTCTTTGAGTTTTGCATTCAACTTGTTGCTTTCAGATACCTTCCGAAGTGTTTGTGTGCTCCATCCTTTTTTCTTTTGGAAGGAAATTTTCTTCACCGTTACCGTGTTGGGCTGATTGATTGTTGAACGGTAATCGAAGAATTGGGTGAAGTCTTCGTTGAGTTCGACCCGGTGCCAGGCCGAATCTTGGGTAAGTGCGAAAGGCTTTTTGCCAGTAAAATCGGAAACGAATAGATTTCGGTCCATCGGACGAGGCCAGGCCATCGTGTAATAAACGCGTTTATTCACTTCGTCCACGGCGTTGATGTCGGTCACTTCGGCATTTCCTTGACTCAGGGGAGTCAATTGTCCGTTGTCCATTTGCAACAAGTACAGATGCTTATATCCGAACTGTTCACTGGTCAGTAATACTTGTTTTCCATTTTTTAGAAATTGCCAATCGTCGTTGATCTCGACGAAATACTTGTTCTTTTCTTCGTACAACAATTTGGCGGTACCGCTTGTGGCCTGGGTGTTTAGTAATTGCAGATGATTCTGATGGCGATTCATCCAGAATACGACCAGGCTGCTGTCTTGTTGCGTCCACTTGATGCGCGGGATATAAATATCTCCCTCGGGGAATTGTGCTTTCACGTTCTTTCCGGCGGCGAGGTCGTGAATGAATATCTGAACCGTAGAATTTGCATCTCCGGCCTTGGGGTATTTATATCGATAATCCTTGTTGTATGTATTGTCAAAGATGGTCATGTTGTACTCGGGTACATTCGTCTCGTCGAATCGATAAAACGCCAAGAAACTTCCTTTCGGACTCCAAGCATAGGCCTGTGTGAATTCAAATTCTTCCTCGTATACCCAATCGCAGTTGCCGTTGATGATTTTGTTCCAGGCTCCATCGGTGGTGATGGCCGTTGTTTTTCCGGACGACACTTCGTGTAGATACAGGTTGTTGTTCATGACATAAGCGATCCGGCTTCCATCGGGTGAAAAGCTTGGATGCAGCGCTTTGTCATCGGCCAATCGGGTCAGTTTTTTACGGACGGTATCATACAGGTAGATCCACGATTTGGTGGAGCGGCGATAAATGGATTCGGTGCCTTTGCGCAGCAGGAAAATGGCCGCGTTATTCGGGGAGGGCAGGACGCTTTCGGGTTGCCCAAAGGGTTTGCCGTCCACATCGGTCAAACCGTCAAAACGAGGTTCGTTTTCCGTTTTGGTGGTATCAAAAACCGCTGGCACGAATTCGCCCCGAAACGTACCCTTTTTATAGATGTCTTCTAGGGTGATGGACTTGGTCTGGGCACCCAGCAAAGCCGGGATCAATCCGAGTACGAGGAGGAGGGTTGATGGGAGACGCATAGTATGTATTAGGGGGATAAAAATACTCAATCTCGACCTTCCTTCGTCCATAAAAAAAGTCACCCGTAGGGGTGACTTTTCGATTCATTCACGGAGTTATTGATCAGGCTTTATCAGCCATGGCCGGAATCGCATCTACTTTATAGGCGCCAGCATCCAGTTTTTTCTTGGTTTCCGAGAAGGCCTCCAGCGTGGTTTCAATGTCGGTGTCGGTATGCACGGCCGAAGGGATCAATCGGAAGATGATGTGGCCTTTCGGGATCACCGGATATACCACGATCGAGGCGAAGATGCCGTAATGCTCGCGGAGGTCCATGACCATGGCTGTTGCTTCCTCTACGCCACCGTGCATGTAAACGGGGGTCACCACGGAGTCCGTTTTGCCGATGTCAAATCCGCGCGCTTTCAACCCGGACTGCAATTTGCGTGCATTGCTCCAGAGCTTTTCCTTGTACTCGGGGTGGTTACGCAGCAATTCCAAGCGTTTCAGGTTGCCGATGACCAAGGGCATCGGTAAACTCTTGGCGAAAATCTGCGACCGGATGTTGTATCGTATATAATCGATGATCTGCTTGTCGCCAGCTACAAACGCACCGATGCTTGCCATTGATTTTGCGAATGTAGAGAAGTAGATATCGATGGCGTCCTGGCATCCTTGCTCTTCGCCGGCTCCAGCACCGGTTTTTCCGAGGGTGCCAAATCCGTGCGCATCGTCTACCAAAAGACGGAATTCGTATTTTGTTTTGAGGGCCGCGATCTCTTTAACCTTGCCTTGGTCGCCGGCCATGCCAAATACACCCTCGGTGATTACCAGAATACCACCGGTTTTTTGTTTTTCGATCAGGGCGGTGGCGCGCTGCAATTGTTTTTCACAATCGGCCACATCGTTGTGTTTGAAAACGTAGCGATGGCCGGGGTGAAGACGGAGTCCGTCGATGATGCACGCATGACTTTCAGCATCGTAAACGATCACGTCGTGACGGCTGCAAAGTACATCGATAACACTGACCATGCCTTGGTAACCGAAATTCAACAAGGCCGCGTCTTGCTTACCAACAAAAGCAGCCAGTTCGGCTTCGAGTTGTTCATGTTGGTTGCTGTTTCCGCTCATCATGCGGGCGCCCATCGGATAGGCCAATCCGTATTGCTTGGCACCATCGGCATCCGCCTGCCGAACTTCGGGGTGATTGGCTAGACCGAGGTAATTGTTCAGACTCCATACGATCATGTCCTTTCCGCGAAATTTCATCCGGCTACCGATTTCTCCTTCCAATTTGGGGAAGGCGAAATATCCATGCGCACGTTCGCGGTGTTGACCCAGCGGGCCTTGATTCTTGAGGAGGCGTTCAAAAAGATCTGCCATACGAGGTTTTTGGAGGTGAAATATGGGACAAAATTACATGAAAATCATGGTTTCCCGAAGGGCGGAAGGTCATTCCCGGCTATACACTGGATATCTTTGTTGAGCAACCTCACCATGAAACCAATCCTGGTCCTAGACAATTACGATTCCTTCACCTACAACCTGGTCCACTTGCTGGAATCGCTCACCGATGCTCCCACCGAAGTATGGCGCAACGATGCGGTCGATTTAGAAACGCTCAATCGCTACGGCCGTATTGTGCTCTCGCCAGGTCCGGGTATTCCCGAAGAGGCCGGCTATTTGCTTGAAGTGATCCGGTTGGCTCATCCGCATATCCCCATTCTAGGCATATGTCTGGGCATGCAGGCATTGGCTGTTGCATCAGGGGGGGAATTGTTTCAATTGACCGATGTGAAACATGGCATTGCAACCCCGATACAGGTTAATCCGGATCAAGACAGACTGGGTTTATATCAGCAACTGCCCAGAGAATTTGTAGTGGGCCGTTATCACAGTTGGATGGTGGGTGAAACATCCTTGCCAACTCAATGGATGATCACGGCGCGTGATGAGGAGGGCCGTATCATGTCGATGACACATCAAAAACTTCCTTGGCAAGGGGTTCAATTCCATCCGGAAAGTGTGATGACGCCATTGGGTAAATCGATCCTGGAAAATTGGCTGTTAAGTTGTTAAAGTATTCGAAGTCTCCGGGTGAAACGGTTAGTTTTGCAACTAAGCCTTTATGCCATGCGAATACTTTTATTTCTCCTGATTCTAGCCTCGTTTACAGCCCATGGACAAACCCAGGGTTGCCTAGTAGGAAGCCGCTGGGATGCACCGGACAGTACAACGGTTAAGTTGATCCGTAACGGCGATCAACAACCGGTTGGAGAAGCAAAGATCATCGGGGGAGAATTTCGCATCAATCTTCCACCCTCAGAGCCGACATTGTACTTCTTGGTCATTGGCAACCAAACCCGCCCGATCGAGTTGTTTCTGGAACCCAAGTGGGTTGTTGTTCAGCCGGTCAAAGGTGATTCAACCGAGTGCACGGTGAACGGGTCGCCGTCTCATTTGGAGTTCCGATCGTTCGTCAAACGATTTGTGCCCTTGGTGCAACAAAACAATCAGTTGGCCAATTCGGTCAACCAAGCTACTGACCCGTTGAAGCGTGACAGCTTACTCAAACAATACCAATTTGGTCAACAGGGCATTCAAGCTGCCATCGATTCAACCATTGATGCCATTCCGCATTCCCCCGTGGCGCCGTTCATCTTATCGGCAACCTACGGGTTCAATCAGGACATACAAATACTGGAAACCCGCTTCAATAAATTGGATACAACCTTA
>Ga0102921_1000097_pt1 | contig 26881 bp, 21 predicted proteins | sample Colrivmeta156802_FD_78205 | JGI IMG/M metagenome (GOLD analysis project Ga0102921, IMG submission 78205) | Estuarine microbial communities from the Columbia River estuary - metaG 1568-02 | ecosystem: Environmental > Aquatic > Marine > Intertidal zone > Estuary | place: USA: Columbia River...
GATCCGAACCTGGTTGGAAGAAAATCCAGAAGATAATCTCTGGATATGGATGGGGCAGAATCAACACGATGTGATGGGTTATTACTGGCTCATGCCTCAATTAAAGGATTTTACCGGACGTATCGAGGTGCTGTACATGAACAACCTGCCCTTCATCAATGAAAAAGGACAGATCTTTTATCCCGCTTGGTTGTCTGAGATCCCTGCCAAGGAGTTCCGCAAAGCAAAAAAACTCGCTCGTCCCATCACCCCCAGTGAATTTGAGATCGACCCCGATGAGTTCATTCGGATGAAATCAGAGAATGCCATGGTTCGTATCCTGGAAGGAGGGAAAAAGATCATGAGTCAGCCTGTCGAGTTCTTTGACAAGGAGATCTTGCGTCAATGCACCGGTGAATTTCAAAAAGCAAGCCGTGTTTTGCAACATACACAGCAGCGCATGAAGATTCGCACCGGCGATGTGTTTTTGATGGCTCGGATTCGTGAGTTGCTTCGAACTGGACAATTGCAATCAAGCGGTGAGGTCGATCGGTCGTGGAAAGATCTGGATCTGAAACTGCTGGGCGGATCTTCCAATTTAAATAGTACCGAATCAGCTTCTGTCGAGGCAAAATAATGAAATGCTTTTATGGCTACCCCAAAGAATAAATTGCCCGACGTACAGAACCTGAAACATGGTTTGCATGGCCAGTACCGTTCCTGGTTCCTGGAATATGCTTCCTATGTGATCTTGGAGCGTGCCGTGCCGGCCATCGAGGATGGGTTGAAACCCGTTCAACGACGCATCCTCCATGCGATGAAGGAAATGGATGATGGACGCTTCAACAAGGTGGCCAACGTGATCGGTCAGGCCATGCAATATCACCCCCATGGCGATGCAAGCATTGGGGATGCTTTGGTCAACTTGGGTCAGAAAGATCTGCTCATCGATACCCAAGGTAATTGGGGCGATGTACGAACGGGTGATGATGCCGCGGCCGCTCGTTATATTGAAGCTCGCCCGAGCAAGTTCGCATTGGAGGTGGCTTTCAATCCCAAAACCACCCAATGGCAACTTAGCTACGACGGTCGGAAACCCGAGCCTGTTACGCTGCCGATGAAATTCCCCTTGCTGTTGGCGCAAGGGGCAGACGGGATCGCCGTTGGTCTATCCACGAAGATCCTTCCACATAACTTTCAGGAATTGATCGATGCTGCGGTTAAATATCTGCGAGGCAAACGTTTTGAACTCTATCCCGATTTTCAGACGGGTGGCATGATCGATGTGGCCGATTACAATCAAGGCAAACGGGGTGGACGAGTAAAAGTGCGCGCCCACATCAAAGAGGTCGATAAGAAAACGCTGGCCATAACCAGCGTTCCGTACGGGGTCACGACTACACAATTAATGGAATCGATCGTGAAGGCCAACGATCAGGGTAAGATCAAGATCAAGAAGGTAACCGACAACACGGCTGCCGAGGTCGAGATTCAAGTAGACCTGGCACCTGGCATTTCCCCCGATATTACCATTGATGCATTGTATAAATTCACCGATTGCGAGACTTCCATTTCTCCCAATGCCTGTGTAATTGTTGAGCAAAAACCTCAATTTCTCGGCGTGCAAGAATTATTGCGTTTGTCGGTGGATAAGACAAAGGATCTACTGGAACAGGAGCTGCGCATCAAGCTGAACGAGTTACAGGAAAAATGGCATTACACCTCATTGGAGAAGATCTTCTTTGAAGAGAAGATCTATCAGGAGCTGGAGAAGAAGCACGAAACCTGGGAAAAAGTATTACTCGCGATCGAAAAGGCGTTTCAGCCATTCCTAAAGAAATTGAATCGGGGAATATCCCGAGAGGACATTCTCAAATTGACTGAAAAGCCCGTACGACGGATTTACAAGTTGGACATCGAGGAGTTGAATGCCCAAATCCGTTCCTTGGAAGAAGAGATCAAACAAGTGAATCACGATCTGGCCAACCTCGTCGATTATGCGGTTGCCTATTACGAGGGCTTGCTCAAGAAATACGGTAAAGGCAAGGAGCGCAAAACCGAGATCATGGCCTTTGAGGTCATCGAGGCGAAATTGGTGGCCATCGCCAATACCAAACTTTATGCCAACCGGGAGGAGGGATTCATTGGTACCGGATTGAAAAAGGACGAACTTCTGTTCGAGTGTTCCGATCTGGATGACATCATCGTCTTTACCAAGCGAGGCATCGTGAAAGTGGTTAAAGTGGCCGAGAAAACCTTCATCGGCAAAGACATCTTGCATGTGGCGGTATTCCAGAAAAATGATGAGCGAACCACCTATAACATGATCTATACGGACGGGCAAGGGGGCGTGAGTTATGCGAAACGGTTCAACATTACCGGTGTTACGCGCGATAAAGAATACGATTTGACCCGTGGCGACGAGAAGAGTCGTGTGCATTATCTCAGCATAAATCCGAACGGCGAAGCGGAGGTGGTGAAGATTCTTCTGACCTCCGGCTGCTCCGCACGCATCAAGGAATTTGATTTCTATTTTGAGGAAATGGGAATCAAAGGACGAAGCAGTGTAGGCAATCAAGTAACCAAGTATCCCATCCGTTCCGTGAAATTCAAAGAGGCTGGAAAAGCGACGCTCAGTGGTCGTGCGCTTTGGTTTGATGATAAGTTTGGTCGACTCAATGCCGAAGGGAAAGGGTCTTCACTCGGAAATTTTGAAGCGGAAGACCGAATCCTTGTTTTCTACAAGGATGGTAATTATGAAGTTACCGATCAGGAAATGACGCAGAAATTCGACTCTGCGCAGATTCGGTGGATCGCCAAATTCGATTCGAATGCCATCGTGACGGCCGTGTATGTAGACCAGGATAAAAAACAATTCATGTTGAAGCGATTCCGTATCGAGACTACAACACTGCGCAGTAAATTTCTCTGCATCAAAGAAGGGGCCGGAAATTTTCTGGAAGCGGTTACCACAGATCCAGAGCCGGTACTGGCTATACAACAGGGGCGTGGTGCCCAACAACGAAAAGCCAAATTGAAGATCACCAAGATGGCTGAAGTGACTGGCTGGCGTACGGTAGGTGTGAAGATGGCCGATTATACCAAGTCGACGGAGATGGAGTGGGTGAATAAATCGGAGTCCGCCCAGTCACAATCCACGCTGTTCGATGCCTGATCAACGAACTTTCAATCCATTTCGTTTTCGCTTGATGCGAACCGATGCGCTTTTCTCTAAAGTACTGGTCAGTCGTATCTGATATTGACGATCGCCGGCCTCCACGATCATGAGGGCAGTATTTGGTGGAATGCTGCCGAGGTTTTCCGCGAACATGGACAATTCTACATAATCCAACAAGGAGTCCAGAGGGATGGTTAGTTGTATGGGGCGGGTGCTCAAACGCTGATGTGTGGCGATCAGCTTTCCGTTTAAAAAAACAGATATCGAATCGCCATCCACTTCTCCATTGTCGTACAAGCTGATCTTGACATCATCCATGTCCACCTCCATCTCTTCCGCTACCTCTATCGAACGGGATGTTTGCTGTCTCTCCGCCACGTAGTTTTTAACCGGACGTGGAGTGATTGTCAGTATGGGATCGTTGGATTCCGGTGGGGGAGGAGTCCATACTTGAAATTGTTCTTTGAAGGATTTTACGGCTTGGATCAGGGAGTCGTTGATTGACTGATCCTTATCAAGGGATAAACGGACTTGAATGGTTGGGCATGTATACTTATACGTTTCCTCCGGCAGCCATTGTCCGCTGAGCGTAGAACCTGCGCGCGCCATCACCAAATTCAATTGGGCATCCATAAAGCAATCGACGTCCAATTGATCCACCGATCCAAAATAGATAAAGGGTACATGCTTGAGCGTAAATTGCTGAGTCGAACGATCGAATATTCCGTTGATGGGAATGGATCGGTATAAGTTCTTGAAATAGTAATTTAATACCCCCTGTGCTTGTCCGGCCCGATCCGTTAAAATAAGCTCAATCAAATAGTTGTGCTGATTTCCCTGTGTCCCCATGATCGAGGCGGATCCATACCAATAACCCGCGATGGACTGTGTTTTTCCGCAGACCTGGAAGAAAAGGAGAATGGCCAGTATGAATCGGTGCTGTTTCACGGTATTAAAATAGCCCATTGCCAACCAGTAGACCTTGATAATTTGTACACAGTTGTGAAAAGGATGATCAATGCCCCTGGCGGCGCAGTTCCCGGTCTTGTTCGCGGCGTTTTATAGAATCCCGTTTGTCGTGCAATTTTTTTCCTCTAGCCAGTCCAATCTCCAATTTGACCAGATTTCGGTCATTGAAAAATATTCGCAGGGGTACCATCGTGTATCCTTTCTCTTTCATTTTGGCCCGCAACCGGGCGATCTCCCGCTTTTGGAGTAAAAGTTTACGATCTCGCAGCGGATCGTGGTTATTGACGGTGCCGTGGCTGTAGGGGGGGATGTGTAAGGATTTAATCCAGATGGCTCCATCTTGTTCAATGCAAAAGCTGTCGTTGAAGCTAACGCGTCCATCACGAAGGGATTTCACTTCGGTGCCCAGCAGCATGATACCGGCGACGTATTTGTCATCGATGAAATACTGGTGATAGGCTTGTCTATTCTGGAATTCATTCATGGAGTCGGTGCAAAGTTACTCCGAATCCGCAGCATCCTCACGAACGAAAATGTTTCAATGAGGTGGACAGCTTTGATTTCAAGTCTTTGCGGTGTACGATGAAATCCAGAAAACCATGATCCAGGATGAACTCGCTGCGTTGAAAACCCGCAGGCAGGTCCCGTTTGATGGTTTCCTTGATTACCCGCGGGCCGGCAAAGCCGATCAGGGCGCCTGGTTCAGCAATGTTTAGATCACCCAACATGCCGAAAGAGGCGGAGATTCCACCAAAAGTTGGGTCGGTCAATAAGGAGATGTAAGGGAGTTTGGCATCGCTGAGTTGCGATAATTTACCGCTGGTCTTGGCCAATTGCATAAGGGAGAAAGCGCTTTCCATCATGCGTGCACCCCCACTTTTGCTAATTACCAGGTAAGGGAGTTTGTGTTCTAGGCAATAGTCGACGGCGCGCGAAAATTTTTCGCCCATCACGCTGCCCAACGAACCCCCGATAAAGGCAAAGTCCATGCAGGCTACCACGAGACCATGTCCGTTGACATTTCCGGTTGCTACACGCATGGAATCGATCAGATCGGATTTACTCCAGATCTCATCCAAACGTTTTTTGTAGGGTTTTAAGTCGGTGAATCCCAGAAAATCCTTGCTACGAATATTGTCGGCAATTTCAGTGAATTGGCCATCGTCGAACAGGATCTCGAAATAATCTTGGCTGCTGATGCGCTGATGATGATCGCATTTTGGACAGACGTACAGGAGTTCTTGCAGATCGGAAACGGTCATGATGTCTCCGCATTCGGGACATTTATTCCAGAGCCCTTCTGGGGTTTCCTTTTTCTCGGCGGTAGAGGTAACAATGCCTTTCTTGATCCGGCGAAACCAATTGTTTTTGCCGGCTTGATCAGCGGCGTCGTCGCCGGTTAGTCGGGCATCCAGGTCTTCAAATTTCAGGGCCATAGTCCAGTTGCTGAGTGAGCCACAAATATAGCAAGTTTGTCTGCTAAGGTTTTACGGGGAGGGGGGCCTTTAAAACCCGTTCAAAAAGCTGCAGGATTCGCTTGTATTCATCGGTCCAGCTGCTGGGTTCCACAAATCCATGATCTTCCATGGGGTAGGAGGCCAACTCCCAGTGGTCCTTGCCCAATTCGATCAGGCGTTGTGTCAGCTTGACCGCATCCTGGTAATGTACGTTCAAATCCAGCATGCCGTGGCAGATCAGCAAATGATTCTTCAATCCCCCGGCAAAATAGATTGGGGAACTGCGTTTATAGGCCAGCGAATCCTGTGCCGGTTCATTGAGGATGTTTGAGGTATATCCGTGATTGTAATTGGCCCAATCCGTAACGGGACGGAGGGCGGCCCCTGCTTTAAATACATCCGGTGTGGTAAACAGGGCCATCAACGTGATGAATCCGCCATAAGATCCACCATAGATGCCGATGCGGCTGGGATCTACCCCATATTGGTCGACCAACAACTTGGTTGCATCCACATGATCGGTCAGATCTTTTCCTCCCATGTATCGGTAGATGCCGGTGCGCCAATCACGTCCATAACCGGCGCTGCCCCGATAATCAATGTCGAGTACGTGATACCCTAGGTCGGTCAATAGGTTGTGAAACATGTATTCGCGGAAATAACTGCTCCACCACTTATGGGCATTTTGCAAATAGCCGGCTCCGTGAACAAAGATCACCGCCGGTTTGGTTGAATGCGGGTTGGCGGGTTTGTACAAACGTGCTTGAATCTTGGCTCCATCACGCGCTGGGATCTGGATCAATTCAGGGATGCGCCAATTGTATCGATTGAATTCATCCGAACGAGCTAGAACCGTAATGGCTTGGGCCGACACGCCGGGTTCGTTGATTTGCAGATAGAGTTCCCAAGGCCGGTTATAGCTTGAAAAGAGCGTGGCCAGTTTTTTCTCATCGGGCGATAAGGTCACTTGGTGGGCACCCTCACCCTGAGTCAATCTTGTTTTTTGTCCATCGCTGATCCGCAATTTATAGAACTGCTGCTCGCCCGAATGCACTTCATTGCTGGTTAGAAAGAAGAACTTTCGGTCGTTGGAAAGTTGTGCTTGTTGCACTTCGTAATTTCCTGAGGTCAGCGCTATGTTCTGGCGCGTGGATGCCTGATAGCGATAGAGATGCGCATAGCCCGAAGACTCGGAGCGATACCAGAAATTATCGGCATCGATCCATCCGGCCGAGTTGCCGCCCCATCCGGGAATACCGGGGCCACCGATCCAGGCCTCATCGCGCTGTCTGTTGGCTACGTCGAATTTTTTAGAGGCCGTATCCCAGCTGAGCAGCCAACGGTCTTTGTTGTCTTGCGCCCGCACCTCGATCATGGCCTGCTTGCCACTGGGCGACCAATAAACACCCGCATAACTCACGGCACGCATTTTGGTCGAGTCCATTTTTTTTCCTCCGGATGTTTGCTGATAATCGGGCAGGTCATATATCCCGGGAATGTCACGGGGATTCAACTTGATCAACGTGTCGGACTGCCGGTCATAAATAAAAAAATCATAGCTGCCCTGTGGCGCACCAACCTTGGTTCGGGTCTCGATTTCAGCTGTAAAGCCGGATTCGGTCACATAGTTGGGAACCTGCGCGATCTTGCCCGCTCCGGGTTTGAAAAGCACATAGCTGATGAATCGGCCGTTGGGGCAGATCTGTAGCTGTTGTAGATTTTTATCATCCAAGGAGATCGATCGAAGTTCCACTTGCTTCGGTTGATTGTTTTTATACCGCTCGGCCGCTTCGCGTTTTTCCTTCCGCTCACGTACGACCTGCATCACTGCGATCTGATCTTGTTGGAGCCAACTTTCCTGTGGGTAGTTTAAGGGCGTTCGCGTGGTACCACCACCAATTCGACCACTAGTGGATGGGTCCTGCGTTTTGACCGCGATCAGTTGCTCTGTGGTGCCGGATTGAGGATCCCAGGCAAATAATTGTTGACGGCTTGTATAGACGATCCGATTTTCACCAAAGCTGAACTGCGGATTTGTTTCTGCGTCTACCGTTTTGGTGATTTGAGTGGTTTTATTCTTTTTCAGATCGGTCCAATAGATATCGCCTCGGAAGGTATAGACCGCGGCCGATCGGTCGTTGTTGTATTGATAACGTCCTGTCTGATTTAGACGCTCTTTCTCAGCCGGACTCACTTTTTTTGGTTCGGTCTCGTTGAGTTGGAGGGCGTATAGCGAATCGCTGGTTGCTTTTTCCGGATTCCACAAGAAATAGAGCGTTTTGCTATCTGGGCTCCAGAATGGGTTGCTGGGACTGGTTCCAATCCATTTCGGATCGCGCATGATCGACTCAATCGTTAATATGGAGGATTGTGAAAAGGAGTGGCTGGCAATCCCAATTAGAATAAGACTGAGTAGATAACGCATAAAAAAGGTTAGGGATGAAGGATCTCCAAGGTGTGTTTATGAATATTCTGAGCGATCAATTCGGTCGGTACATCGTTGGCATCGGCTCCAAAAGGATCTTCGATTTCTTCGGCAATCAATTCCAGGCTGGCGAGCACATAAAACACAAATACAACGATTGGAACGATCCAATAACCCAATTGAAAAACAAATCCGATTGGCAAGGTCATGATGTAAATGAAAATAAATTTTTTGATGAACACGTTGTAGGAAAATGGGATGGGGGTATTCTTGATCCGTTCGCAAGCCCCACAAACGTCTGTCAATGACTGTAGTTCTGTATTCAAATACAAAAGTTGCTCGCCACTGATGGTTTCGGCCTTGTAAAGCTGGTTGATGTATTTATAGATTAATGTGGCAACTTGGTTTGGGATATGCTTATTGCTGTCAAGTTGCTGAAGCTCGGGGTGCCAATCTGCATGTTCGAACAGTTCGGTTCGTGTGGTTTCTTTGCGAAGATGCCGATGTAGAACCATGGCAAAAGCTGGTAGGAGATCTCGAAATGCCTTTCGTTCTCGGGTGGCATCGATCGGCAGAAGATGTTGCAGTTTCATGGAAAGGTTACGGCTATTGTTAACCAAGCTACCCCACAGTTTTCTCCCTTCCCACCAACGGTCGTAGGCGGTGTTGGTACGAAAGACCAACAACATGGAAATCGCAAATCCCAACAAGGTGTGGAGAACCGTTAGGTTTCGAAGATGACTTTTTTCAGAAAGTTTCCAATAGCTCAACTCCAGCCAAGCGATTCCAGCCGAATAGAGTCCGATCAACACCATCAATGGCAATAATTTCCGAAACGTATCGGATTTGTGTAGCCGGAATAGGATGGAAAACCAATCGGTTGGGTTGTATGATATCATCGGATCAAATATACTGGCTAAAGAAAAAAGCCGGTGTTGAACCGGCTTTAGATTAGAATGCTTTTTTTGTAGAGGGGGTTTTTGCCTTTCGTCCACCTTTTAGTGATTCCGCCAATTTAACGGCTTCAAAGGCGTTGATGATGCCTCCGCTTCGAGAAAGTTCGCTGAGCGAAACCTCTTCGCCATTGCCGGGATTGCGGACGTTCTCCCCGGGGTTCTGAGCCGATTGCTCAATCACCTGTTTAACTTGTGCAGCGGTTAGCTTAGGAAAATATTCCATAATCAGCGCAGCCAATCCGGCCACTACAGGCGATGCCATGCTGGTTCCTTGCAAGAATTGATACGTGTTGGTTCCAGGTACGGTGGCCCAGATTTTTACACCGGGAGCAAATACGTCTACCTCTTTCTTCCCGTAATTGGAAAAATTCGCGGTGTATCCGCCGATTTTGGGGTCGCCACTTGCACCCACTGTGATCCAGTTATTGGGGCGTCCGCCATCCAGCAACAGGGGAGTAGGGAAGTTATAGGTGGTATCCAGATTCTTGGCGTCGTTGCCGGCAGCGTGTACGAGCAATACATCTTTGGATTCGGCGTACCGAACCGCTTCGTCTACCCATTTTTTCTCTGGCGAGAAACTCTTGCCAAAACTCATGTTGATTACACGTGCGCCGTGATCGACGGCATAACGAATGGCCAAGGCGATGTCCTTATCGTGTTCATCGCCATCGGGTACGGCGCGCAAGGTCATGATCTGGACATTGTCGGCCACACCATCCATGCCCACGCCATTGTTTCGGGCGGCCCCGATGATTCCGGACACGTGGGTGCCGTGTACGGCTGCATCCAAGCCGACCATCAGGTTGTTATTGCCATAATTTCGATCCGAAAAATTAGTGTATTCGTCCTTCACGATTTCATTGCGATAGGGTACGGGTGGATTTTGGGACGCATTCGCTTTGGTTTCTTCTGAATTCAAGTAATTCTTGAATTCGCCCAGAAATTCCACGTTGGTCGTTTCCAGCATGTCATTGGCGGAGAGCAATCCATAGATCATGCTCTTTGCTTTTTTTACTTCAGCCGCGTCGCTGTTGAACTCGCCCAATTGTAAGCCGGTGAACGTATCCTTGCTCATTGCTATTCGCAGCAGGCTATCGCTTTTCACAAAATTTGAGTAGGCGCGTCGCATCATCAATAATTGCATGCCGTTGTCTTGGGTCTTCATTTCTCCGGCAGCCCGTTTCCACATCTCATACTCGTACCGCTCCTCCGTGGTGAGTGTTTCTGTTTTAACCTCTTTGCTGTCCCATTTGCTACGCAGGTTGTGATATACGCGGGCCGCCTCATAGGAGTCTTTTTCTACATTTTGGCCCTTCGGGTTACCCAAAAAATTCCATCCATGAACATCGTCTACGTATCCATTTTTATCATCATCGATTCCGTTGCCCGGCACTTCTTTTGGATTTCTCCATAGGACTGATTTTAAGTCTTCGTGCAGGGTGTCGATTCCGGAATCAATTACCGCAACGATGACGGGGGTGCTTTTCTTGCCATTTGATTTCAACCAGGAATAGGCCTGATCGAGTGCGATGCCATTGTATCCACTGTCACTGCGGGCAGCCAGGTGCCAACCTTTTACCGGATCGACTGAAGCGGATGTTTGCGCCTGCACCGAAAAAAAAGAAACGGCCAGCAACAACGAGGTCAACATGAAATTGCGAGAGAGGAATAGTTTCATAATTAGAATTAAGAGTGGAAAGTTAATTAAACCCGCCGGGCTTCCTTCGCCAGAATCCGGCCAGTCCGTTTTTTAAGTTTTTATTTAATGATTATAGGTCAAATCGGATCCCTTGCGCTAAGGGCAGGTTTCGGCCATAATTGACGGTATTGGTTTGTCGGCGCATGTACACTTTCCAGGCATCGCTTCCGCTTTCTCGTCCGCCACCGGTTTCTTTTTCTCCGCCAAAGGCGCCACCAATTTCTGCCCCCGATGTGCCGATGTTCACATTCGCGATTCCGCAATCACTTCCACTTACGGAAAGAAATTGTTCCGCTTCCCGCAGGTTGAGGGTCATGATTGCCGACGACAATCCCTGCGGAACTCCATTCTGAATAGCAAGGGCCTCTTCCAAGGTTTCATAGGTCATCAGATATAGAATCGGAGCAAAAGTCTCGTGCTGAACGATCGGCATATCGGATCGTACTTCCGCAATGCAGGGTTTTACGTAGCAGCCACTCTCGAATCCGGTTCCATGGAGTACACCGCCTTCGATTAGGAATTTACCGCCTTGTTGTTTGCAGGCTTCGATGGAATGCAGGTATTGCTCAACCGCTCCGGCATCAATCAGCGGACCCATGTGGTGATTCGGGTTCAGCGGGTCTCCGATGCGAATCTGACCATAGGCCTTGACCAGTTTTTGCTTCATGGAGTCGTAGATTGAAGTATGGATGATCAGTCTTCTCGTGGTGGTGCATCGTTGTCCGGCCGTGCCTACGGCGCCAAAAACGGCAGCAGGAATGGCGATGTCGAGGTCTGCATCCGGAGTGATGATGATGGCATTGTTGCCGCCCAGTTCCAGCAACGACCGCCCCAGTCGTTGGCCAACCACGGAAGCGACTTCCTTGCCCATCCGAGTGGAACCGGTTGCGGAGATCAACGGCACGCGGGTATCGGCCGTCAGCCATTCACCCACTTCACGTCCTCCGTTGATCACCACACTGATCCCTTCTGGCAGTTCGTTGTTGCGCAATACCTCAGAAATTATCTTTTGACATGCGATCGAACAGAGTGGTGTCTTTTCGGATGGCTTCCATACGCATACATCTCCACACACCCAAGCCAACATGGTATTCCAACTCCATACGGCCACCGGGAAATTGAAGGCAGAGATGATGCCCACGATGCCCAGCGGGTGATATTGTTCATACATGCGGTGAGCGGGGCGTTCGCTGTGCATGGTCAGGCCGTTTAATTGGCGAGAGAGCCCCACTGCAAAATCACAGATGTCGATCATTTCCTGTACTTCACCCCATCCTTCTTGCAAGCTCTTTCCCATTTCGTAAGAAACCAATCGGCCCAATGCGTCTTTTTTAATTCGTAGGGCATCGCCCATTTGCCGAACGATCTCGCCTCTACGAGGTGCGGGTACCTGGCGCCAAACTTGGAAAGCATCGGTGGCGGTCTTCATGGCAGCCTCATACGAAGCGCGATCGGCGGATCGAACCTGTCCGATCCGTTTTCCATCTACCGGCGAACTGGAGCTAATCCAAGGGCCCTCTGAAGGCAACCAATTTTGTCCGGTACTAACACCAAATTCTTCGGGGCCAAGCCCCAGGGTTTGTAGAAAATCCATATGGCAAATTGAATTATAAAATTACCCGAATTCCACCGGATAGCCATCTGCCCGGCATGGGGGCACCCAATAGGTCGCTGTACCGAGTATTCAATAGGTTATCGGATTGCAGGTAAACCGAGTAGGTGCGTTCCTTCCAATCGTATTGGATCTTGGAATTGATCAACACGTAGGAAGGGGTGAGGCTCGAGTTCAGGGGTGCGGAGGTTTGTCGATTGCGTAATTTATACAAACCGCTGACCGACATCTCCCAGTTCTTGAGGCGATAAAGCAACAGCCCATTGGTCAAGAATCGTGCATGACTGTTCAAATAGAATCCGGCAGCACCGGGGCGGGTACGGTTGTTCAACAGCAGCAGTCCGGCTTGCGCTTGCAAACGGCCTGCACCCAGTTGATCGCGGTACTCCAAATCGATTTCCAAGCCTTCGGTCTGTACACGTTCCACATTCTTTGCCAAGGCATAGGTGCCGGTGGGCGAAAGATTGATCGGTCTTGGCATCTGTGCATAGGGCGTCGTGATCCAATCGATCAGGTTGCGTTGATTTCGGTAAAAGAAACTGCTGTGCAGGGTGAATGTTGAATTCGAGCGCCAATCATATCCGATCTCTGCCTGCCAGGAGTCTTCGGGACTCAGGGATGGATTGCCGATGCGTCCGCTGGTCACCAAGGTTTTGTTGTAGTTGTTATATCGTTCGGTGAAATCCGCATCGCGGAATGAGCGGCCGGCTGAAATTCTCCATTGATGATTTTTCTGATTGAATGAGCCGCTCAATTGGGGAATTAGAATTGTTCCATACAACTCATCCCATACCAAGCGTAGCCCGGCATTTAAATTCAATTGCGATGAAGGGGAGAGGCGAATTTGACTGAACAAGGCGCCTTGTTCGATCTGATGATCGCCCCGGTCATTGGAGCGGATTCGCCGTTGATAGGCTTGCAGCCCGAATTGGTATTGCAACTTCTCTTGGTCGCGCGATTGATAGATCGCCTGGAATTGTGTAAATCCGATGTTGTTTTGGTTGGGAATGCTGATTGGACGAAAGCGATACTCGTCCATCAATTGCTTGTGACTTACGTCCAGACGTATTTGTCCTTGCCTCGTCGATTTGGTCAGCTGAACATGACTCCACCAGGTGTTCACCGATTCGGAGGCCGTGTCACTGATGAATCCAGTGTAAAAATTCTGTGCACCAAAACTCCGCCGATCGATGGAGGTGCGCATACGCAGATTCCATTGGCGCGGGAGTTCCTGTTGCCAGGCAGCTTGCACCGTATGAAGATTAAAATATCCGCGTGTGCCGCGTTGGGGTGCGCCGTCGCTGTTTCGGGAATTGGCCGAAAGGGAGAATCGATGTTTGTTTTTTTGAATGGACAAGCGCGCTTGTCCATTGATCATTCTGTATTCACCGAAGGATGCACCCAGTTGGATGGACGGTTTGGCTTGATCGCCTAGCTTGGCAAATGTTTTGGTGAAGATCTGGATCACGCCGCCTACCGCTTCGGATCCCCAGATCGCTGCGGCGGGTCCTTTGAGAATTTCGATTCGATCGATCTCTAGTGGATCGACGGGAATGTATCCGTTGAAGTGTCCGGTTAGCGGATCATTCAATCGAATCCCGTCCACCAGTACCAACACCTGTTGAAACGTACCGCCTCGGATCAGCAGATCGCCTTGGGCGCCTTGTGGACCCCGTTGCTGAATTTCCAGTCCGGGAATGAACCGAAGCAGATCATCAATCGAATAAGCGGGGGCGCGGCTGAGTAGACTTCCCGGAATCACCCAAATGTTTCGGCCGGTTTGCGCCACGGATTGCGGAACTCCATAAGCGGTCATGGTCAATTCAGGCAGGGTGACGGTGAAGTCTTTTAACTTTTCAAGATGTACAGCTATCGAATCTTGGCTTTTGGAATGCTCTATTGAAATCAAGGATAAAAGGCAAGCTACTATAAGGTGTTTGCGCATGATGGATGATTGCGACCGCGAAATTAGGACGAACCCTCGGCTTCAGGACGTTGCATCTTTTGAATGAGGGCGGTGGTGGAAAATCCCTCCAGGATGGGATTGATCACGATCCGTCCTCCGCGTTTCAATACGCTTTCAGCCCCGGCGATTTGTTCCGGCGTATAATCTCCACCTTTTACGAGCACATCGGGCTCGATGCGTTCGATCAATTCGGCCGGGGTGTCTGATTCAAAGAGTACAACGGCGTCCACAAAAGGCAGGGCAGCCAGGAGCTTGGAACGGCTCGATTCGGATTGGATGGGTCGATTTGGGCCTTTCAGTTTTTTGACTGAAGCATCTGCGTTGAGTCCGATGATCAAATGATCGCCTTCCTTTGCGGCCTCGCTTAAGGAAAACAGATGCCCTTCATGCAGCAAATCAAAAACCCCATTGGTAAAGACAGTGGTTTGTCCGAATAATCGCCAACGTTGCACCAATTGTTGGGCCTGCTGAGCGGTAACGATCTTATCGAAAAAGGAGAGCGGATGTTTCACGGATCTTTTCTTTTGCCTGCTATTCCGGCAAAGCTAGCCAATCCACCAATCACGATTACGCCGGTTTGCACGAGCCACAGCAACCATCCAAAGGCAATGGCAACTGCTTGTTGCACCCCGTAAAGTTCCATGGTTTTCTGGATCAAGTAAGCGTATGCCCCAATTCCGCCGGGTGAGGCAATCATCCCCACGCTACCGGCCGACAATATGCTGAAGGCAACGGGAATGCCTAAATGTTGGGTATCCTGGAAGGCGAGGAGCCCGATGTATCCGCCACCCAGATAGCAAAGCCACATGATCAGGGTGAGCAGCAGAAATTCACCGCGGGCACGCAGATGTTGAATCGCGCGAAGGCCCTCGATGAATTGTTTCTTGATTTGGTTGAATCGAGACCGCACTTTATCGGTCTGCAAACGACGCAGCCGCCACCAGATAAGGAGCCCGAATCCGATCAGAAGCAAACCAATGATCCAGAAAACAATCCCTCGGTCATTGTCCGGGGCGGGGGTGGAGCTCGAACGAAAAAAAGTATCCATCAATCGTTCGTACAAATCGGGTTGGATGGCCAAAGTCAAGCCAAAAAAGACCAGCAAACAGCAAGCATCAAACAAACGCTCCAGCAAAATGGTGCCAATCAATTTCTCGACGGCGATGCCCGTTCGTTTTCCGAGCATCGAGCATTTCATCACTTCGCCTAAGCGCGGGACGGCCTGGTTAACCAAATAACCGATCAGTACGGCATAAAAAGCGTCACGCTTTTGCACTTTTTGTCCCATCGACTCAATCAACAATCTCCACCGAAGAGCGCGTACCCAATGACTAAGAAAAAGGATGGCAATAACCGGTATAATTAGTAGATATCTAGCTTGGGCTAGTGCCGATCGAATCTCTACCCATTGGTTCGCATTCAGGTGGCGCAGCGAAAGCCAGATAAAGAAGCCAGCCAAGGCGGCATAAGCGAGATTAGACCAAGATTTTGAATTGCGTACCGGCATAGCTAACAAGTTGCAAAGCTAACGAATGTCAGGGGCACCCCCGTCCTGATCTCCGATATCCAGGCCCAACAATTGCCCATTGTTCGCCAACGCATTTGCTGTGTCGGGCTGACCCAACCCTGTATTGGTCTAAATTCAGTATTTTTGCAGCCTTGTTGGATCGACCCCGGCGTCCGGGCTGCTGCCCGTCCGTTCGATCCGAACCCAAAGTGTCCGCAGATGTCAGCCAAAAAACGAATCCTTTTCATCGCCAACGAGATGTCTCCGTACTTGGAGTTGACCGAATTCTCGGAGATCGTGAACCGGCTGGCCATCAAAGCCAACGACAATAATTTTGAGGTTCGTTGCATCATGCCACGATTTGGCTCCATCAATGAACGTCGGCACCGCCTACACGAAGTAGTTCGTTTGTCGGGCATCAATGTCACCGTCGACAACGACGACCTTCCTTTGCAGATCAAAGTTGCCTCCTTACCGAGTGCGCGTTTGCAAGTATATTTCTTGGATAACGAAGAGCTGTTCAAGCGAAAAACTGTTTTCCACGACGAGCAGGATAAATGGTTTGAAGACAACGATCTCCGCACTGTTTTCTTTTGCAAAGGAGCGTTGGAGACGGTTAAGAAGTTCGGATGGCCTCCCGACATCATCCATTGCAGCGGTTGGATGACCGGCTTGATCCCCGCCTACCTGAAAACTGTATATAAGAAAGAACCGGTATTTGCCCACAGTAAAGTGGTCTACACGATCGGGGAGCAAACCTTTAAGGAAAAACTGGGACCTGACTTCATCAAGAAAGCCTTGATTCATGCTTCGCTAAAAGAAAAAGATCTCGAAACCTATAAAGATGGTACCAACGCGGCGCTGTACCGGGGCGGCGCACAATTCGCCGATGCCATCACATTTGGGGCTGAGAAGATCGACAAGAAACTAGCAGAAGAATTCACCAAAGTCCGCGGTAAGAAAACGTTGCCGTATCAACCGGATAGTGATTTAACAGACTATTTACAACTCTATAGCGACCTTGCCAGCTAACCACTGAGCAAACGCAAGTCATCAAATTTTGAGTCCTACTTTTTTCATGCACCAACGTTTTACCATCGCCCTACTTGGCATCGCTTTTGCCTTTTCATCCTGTACCCGGATCAACGAGGCGACGGATCTGGGGGGCGATCTGATTCCACCCGTTGACAACATCAACACCTTTGAAACATTCTTGACGGTAGAGGCCAACAATCGAACGGCGGTCGACTCTACGAAAGTTTATTTCAGCGACGATTTGGCTTTGGGGCACATCAACGACCCGGAATTCGGACTCATTCATGCCGATGCCTATTTCAATATCAGTCATCCAAACTATTTCATCTATCCCTATTTCAATCGGGATTCAGTGAAGATTGATTCGGTCATTCTATCGCTTTCTTATCAAGCCTCCTACGGCGACACCAATAGTTTTAATACACTACGGGTGTACGAGATCGCTCAAAATGCGGGCTTCAACGACACCACTCTTTATAAGTACAATCAATCGGCTTTCGCCACGGTTGGCCCTGAATTGGGCAGAAAAACCTTCCAGGTAAAGAAGCTGACTGACTCGATTCAGTTCATTCGGAAGCGCGATACACTTAAGATTGCCAATTCGATACGGATTCCGTTGGATTCTAATTTGGGCCGACGCCTCGTTAATTACGATACATCCAACACGGCTAACGGGGGGTATCGAAACGACTCCTTGTTCAAATCGCTGTTTCGCGGATTTGCCGTCAGAGCCGATGCCGCTGGCAATGCCTTGGTTTACATCAGCCCGACCGATGTACTAAAATCCAAGCTGACTGTTTATTTCCGATATACCAAGGCTGGTATCACCGATACTACCCAAGCCGATTATTTTCACGCGACCGGCGGTCAAGCCAACCTGGTTACTCGAACACCGGGTGGCAACTGGGCCAATTACCTCAACAACGGCATACCCAACGACGACAAGATCTATTTGCCTGCTTCCCCTGGTTCATTGGCGGAACTCCGCATACCGGCGTTGGATACCTTCCGAAACGTTGTCGTACATCGTGCTGAACTGATCGCCAGTCCGTTGCCTAGTCTTCAATCCGGAACCTTTGGCTATCCGCTGGGGGTCTTTATGGATCGAATTAGTCCGAATGGCGATACGGCCTATACGTTCGACAGCGACATGCTGATCACCAATAATTTTTCCTCGTTCACTTACGATATCAATTCTTTCGGCGGTCAACTGCGAACAGACAGCTCCTATCGGTTTAACGTCACGCGCTACATACAGAGCTTAGTTACCCAGCGTCTTCGCAATGATTCTCTCCGCTTCTACGTGCCCATCCGCGCTTTCCTGTACTCGCCTACCTATCAGTTCCGCAATCAGATCTTCGTGACCGATCGCGTGGCCTACGGACGGATAGTATTAGCTGGGGGCAATTACCCGGATGCAACCAAGCGACTCCGGTTGCGGCTGGTGTATTCAAAATTGTAAGATTCTTTCCAAGGAGGAGGGCAACTGAAATCTGTCCTCACTTATCTTTGCCGAAACAAATACCGGCATGCCTTATCTATTTACTTCCGAGTCCGTCAGTGAAGGACACCCCGACAAAGTAGCCGATCAGATCTCCGACGCGTTGATCGATCATTTTCTTGCCTTCGATCCTCAATCCAAAGTAGCTTGCGAGACGTTGGTTACGACCGGACAGGTGGTACTCGCCGGCGAGGTGAAATCGCGTGCTTACCTAGATGTTCAAGACATCGCCCGTCAGGTGATCCGCGACATCGGATATACCAAGAGTGAGTACATGTTCGAAGCCAACAGCTGTGGCATCCTTTCCGCCATCCACGAGCAGTCGTCTGATATCAACCAAGGGGTAGAACGCAAGAAAAAAGAAGAGCAAGGTGCCGGTGATCAAGGCATGATGTTTGGTTATGCAACCAATGAGACCCCGCATTACATGCCGCTGGCTTTGGATCTGGCGCACAATCTGTTGATCGAACTGGCTGCTATTCGTCGCGAGAAAAAATCAGCCATGCCGTATCTGCGTCCCGACGCTAAAAGTCAGGTTACGCTGGAATACGACGACAACAATCAACCCGTACGAATCGATGCAATCGTGATCTCTACCCAGCACGATGACTTTGACAGTGAACCAAAAATGCTGGAGCGCATCAAAAAAGATGTCATCAATATTTTAATCCCCCGCGTAAAAAAACGCTACAAGCGTTATGCGCATCTTTTTAAAGGGAACATCAAGTATCACGTGAACCCCACCGGAAAATTCGTGATCGGTGGACCGCACGGCGATACAGGACTCACCGGACGCAAGATCATTGTGGATACCTACGGCGGTAAAGGAGCCCACGGGGGTGGGGCATTCAGCGGAAAAGATCCTTCCAAAGTGGATCGTTCGGCTGCCTATGCCACCCGTCACATTGCCAAAAACTTGGTGGCAGCGGGTGTTTGTAGCGAAGTGCTCGTTCAGGTATCTTATGCCATTGGGGTCGCCAAACCAACCAGCATCAACGTAAATACCTATGGCACCGCCAAGGTCAATCTGACCGATGGTCAGATCAGTTCGATTGTGGAGCAGATCTTCGACATGCGTCCTTATTTCATTGAAAAACGCCTCAAGTTGCGCAATCCCATCTATCGGGAGAGTGCGGCCTATGGACATATGGGTAGAACGCCCCAAACCATTACCAAGACCTTTGTCGCCCCCGGTGGTAAAGCCATCCACAAAAAGGTTGAACTCTTTACCTGGGAGAAACTGGATTATGTCTCCAAAGTGAAAAAAGCATTCGGACTCTGATCCATAATGTCTGATTGAAAAGGCCCATCCCTTGGATGGGCCTTTTTTTTCTTTTCTTTGCTACGTGAAATCATTTCGTCAAAGCCCCCCTCGCCCCAAAAAGAGTACTCTGGTCATTGGCCCTAAAGCCGTGCTGGAGGCACTTGATTCCGGTTTGCAACTGGATAAAGTTTACCTGGATATCAAATCATTCGGTCCGGATGTACATCGGATCCGTCAGGCCGCCGCCAGCCGAGGCGTACCCATTCAAATGGTGCCGCTGGCGAAGTTGAATAGTTTTCACATTGACCAACACGAGGGCTGTGTAGCCCAGAAAGCCAAGGTGCAGTACCACGACCTGCAGGATGTTATATCCTGGGTAAACGATCGTGGTCAAACCCCTTTGTTCCTGATCCTGGACGGCATCACGGATGTGCGTAACATCGGTGGCATTGCCCGAACCGCGTATTGCTCCGGCGTACATGCCCTGATCATTCCCGACAAAGGAGTAGGGGCCCTTCAAGAAGATGCGATTCTCACCTCGGCCGGCGCTTTGGAAAAGATTCCAGTTTGCCGGGTAAATAGTTTGCTCAAAGCAATCGATGATTTGCACCTGAATGGAATTCAAGTAATGGCATCGGTCATGCGATCTGGAACGCCCATCGATCAGGCCGACCTGAATCAACCTTTGGCACTTATCCTGGGTGGCGAGGAAAAAGGCATCTACCCGGCCTTGTTGAAAGCCGCAGATCTGCAGGTGCATATTCCCATGCAAACGGATTTTGACAGTCTGAATGTTTCAGTGGCAACGGGTATGATCCTTTATGAAACAATGAAACAACGTCGTTCATGACGGAGGCCATTCAGTTGATCGAATGCCCCCGTGATGCCTGGCAAGGGCGCAACGACTTTATTCCAACTGCTAAAAAGATCGAATACCTGCAGGCCTTGCTTCGAGTCGGGTTTCACACAATCGATGCCGGCAGTTTTGTTTCTCCAAAAGCCGTTCCACAAATGGCGGATACAGAAGATATTCTCACGGCACTTGATCTCAGCGATACGGATTCTAAGTTACTGGTCATTCTGGCCAACGAACGTGGAGCCGAACAGGCGGAATCATTTCCCTATCTGGGTTACTGGGGATATCCATTGTCCGTTTCCGAAACATTTCAACAACGCAACACGAAACAGACGATCCAGGAAGGAATGGAAATGGCCAAGCGTTTGGCAGAGCGTGCAAACCGAAGCTGCGCGGAATTGGTTGTTTATATCTCCATGGGTTTTGGCAATCCATATGGTGAGCCCTATCACGAAGACCAGGTGTTGGCGCTAGCTAATCAGTTGACGAAAATGGGCGTGGAAACCATTTCGTTGGCCGACACGGTGGGCTTGGCCAATCCGGCACAGATCGGTCAATTGGTTCTCACCTGCCGATCCGAATTTCCCCAGGTGAATTGGGGGGTGCATTTGCATGCGCATCCAGCGGGACAAAAAGAAAAGATCGCCGCTGCCTATCAAGCGGGCTGTCGTCGATTTGATGGCGCTTTGGGGGGATATGGCGGTTGTCCCTTTGCGGAAGATGAGTTGGTCGGCAACATCGACACGCGATCCATTATTCAATACTTACACGAAGCGGGACAATCCGTTTCCTTGAACCAATCCGCTTTGACAGAAGCCGGGTTGCTGGCGAATGCTATTTTTGCCTGATGCAATTCCAACTCAACTTGTATCCAACGCCGTTGGTCGACTCGATCACCTATCGAGATCGATTACTCTTGGTGGGATCTTGTTTTACGGAACACATCGGGGATTCGTTGGCTGAATGGAAATTTCGCACCCTCCAAAACTCCCACGGCATTTTGTTCGGACCCGATGCGATCTGTGATGCTTTAGACGACATCATACGGGTTCGTTCTTATACGGAATCGGATCTTTTTTACGGGCAGGAGTGTTGGCATAGTTGGCATCATCATTCTCGCTTCTCTGCGACTGATCCAGCAGTGTCACTGAGCAAGATCAACCGTTCGATCGGTGAAGCCCATGATTTTTTGAAGCAGGCGGATTGGCTGATCCTTACGCTGGGATCTGCATTTACATACCGCTTAACGGAGGCAGCTGAATTGGGGGGAATGCAGGTTGGGGAGTCGGTTGCCAATTGTCACCGCGCCCCGTCCAATTGGTTTACCAAAGAAATGATGCCGACGGATCAGATTTTGACTAGACTGCAGGATACGATCCAAGATCTGACCCGGTTGAATCCGAAATTGAAATTGATTCTCACCATCAGTCCAGTACGCCACATTCGCGATGGTGCCATCGAAAATAACCGCAGCAAGGCCCGATTGATCCAGGTGGTTCAATCCTTAACCGAAGAGCTGGAACATGTACACTATTTTCCGGCTTATGAATATGTGGTAGATGTGCTGAGGGATTATCGTTACTACGACATTGATCTGGTTCATCCCAATTATGCAGCTACGCAATTTGTAATGGATCGATTTGCTGAATATGCATTTGATGCTCAAACGCGTTCGCTGATGGAGGAGATAAAACCAGTGCGTGCTGCGCGTAAGCATCGTCCTCAACATCCCGACACCCAAGCCCACCGTCAATTCTTAGCTGCGCAATATCAAAAGGCACTGCATTTACAAGAACGCTTACCCGAGCTCGACTTCACCGACGAGCTGGCTTATTTCTCAGACAAGCTATCCTAGGTCGTCCGGTTGATTCAAGTAAGACTCCAATTGCATCAGCAAGGCGGATTGATTACTGGCGCGTTCCAAATTTTGTCCAGGGTGATCGACCCGATAATAGATATCGCCGTTCAGGTGATCGGTCAAAAATCGGAGTGCTTGCATATAGGTCATGATCAATCCCGCTTTATGGATGTGCTTTTTTTCGGTGGGGGTGAGTGCATCCCCCATGCCGGTCAGATAGCCGCGCACCAAGGCCCTATAAATATCTTTTCTTAGCTGTAATTCTTCGGAGGCGATCGCGTCCTCTGCCTGTGAATTGCACAGGGATCGAATCATGTCTCCCAGGTCGGAGAAAAAATAGCCGGGCATGACCGTATCCAGATCGATGGGGCAGACCCATTGTCCGCTGGATGAATGGATTAATACATTACTCAGCTTCGCATCGTGATGCATCATCCGCAGCGGAAATTCCAGATTGTTTCGAAGCTGATTGTAAAACTCCACGTATGCTTTGCGTGCGATTAGGGATTCGATGAGAGGTTGGCTTGAAAGGATTCGTTCCGGGATTCCACTTGACAACGATGTTTGAAATTGATTGAATCGATGGGTTAGGTCGTGGAATTTCGCAATGGGAATCGCCCAATGCGGGTCCTTTGGATCGGCTGCATGGCGCGTAAACCGAGCAAAGAATTGTGCCAGGGCTTCGGCCTGTGCGGGGCTTTCAACTTCATGTAGTGTATGCGTACCCGCTATGAATTGACTCAATCGCCAGGAGGCACCTTGATCATCTTGTACGATCCATGCATCATTGGAAAAGGGCAGGGGCATTGCCAACGCAAAGGGTGAGCGGGGGGCTTGAAAATGTTGGTAGAGGGCACGATGGTTCTGAATCAATCCCGTAGGCTCGGAAAAGATCTGTGTATTGATGGATTGGAGCAGTATGGATTCAGAAGCAGTTCGAACCACATAGGTGCGATGGATGAGCCCCCCCGATAGTTGACTAACCTTCAAGATGGTTTCCGAATAAGGAAGCCATTGAATCAGTTCATTGGGGAGCAGGTTTGTTGACATGGTCAATGGATCCGATCGCCGCGGACCTCCAAGTTTTTGATGACTTCCGATTCATGCGCCAGCCATTCATTCCAACGTGCGCGTACACGACTGGGTTCGATATAGGTCTCGGCCAATTCGATGAATAGGGTATAGTGACCGGCTTCGCTTTCCATGAAACGTCGATAGAATTGCTGCAAATAGGGGTCGCCAAGGCCTTCGCTCAGTCGCTTGAAGCGTTCACAGGAACGGGCTTCGATCAATGCCATGGTTAGCAATTGGTCCAGCAACCTAGATTCCAGGTCGCCCCCCTTTTGCTGAAACTCCATGAGGGCATTTACATATTTGTCCTTTCGTTGTCGACCCAGCACCAAGCCGCGTTTGTTGAGTTCGGCCAGTACCAGACGAAAATGACCCCATTCTTCCGTCACGATTGGGGCCAACGCCTGAACCAGTTCAACGCGTTCGCTGTATCGTTGGATCAGCGAGATGCAGGTGAGGGCTGCCTTTTGTTCGCAATAGGCGTGGTCGGTCAAAATTTCCTCCAGCGACAGGGCGGCCAGATCAACCCATCGAGGGTCGGTAGGTAGCTGAAGTCCCAAAATAGCCCGGGTATCGTTGGAAAGATCCATACCACAAAACTACTGGATTCGAGCTAAGAGCCTGAAATTCATGGAGTTTTCTCCGAAAATTTCACTTGCTGGTTACACGAAGTCTACATAACTTTGCCCCCCTATAAATCGGATGAAAAAAATCGGATGAACTAAAAAAGAAAAAAGATGTCATTAACAACTGAGAAAAAAGCGAACATTTTCAAGGCTTATGCCGGTGAAGCGAAGAATACCGGTTCTATTGAGGGGCAAATTGCCCTGCTGACTGAGCGCATTAGCCACATCAGCCAGCACTTGCAAGTCAACAAAAAAGATTTCTCCACCCACCGCGGTCTCATGCAGTTGGTCGGAAAGCGTAAGCGCTTACTGAATTACCTGCAAAAGCATAACCTGAGCAGTTATCGCCAATTGATCGAGAAACTGGGTCTCCGTAAATAATCACAAGCCCCCGCCCGATTGGCCGGGGCTTGCTTCGTTTTGGTCCCTTCGTTCAGCTTTCGGCTGAACTTTCTTCCATGTAAATCGATGCAGACCGGAAATTGGTTCTGTGGGTTAATTCCATCGATCGATTCGTTCTAGCGGACGGCGATCACAAATCAACAAGTATGTTACAACAACCAATTCGCAAGACTTTCGATATCGGCGATGGCCGAATGGTAACCATTGAGACCGGCCGTTTGGCTCGTCAGGCAGATGGTGCCGTTACCGTATCCTGCGGGAATTGCATGATCTTGGCTACGGTCGTAGCCAATCAAGACCCCAGAGAGGGTCAAAGTTTTTTCCCACTTTCAGTCGACTACCAAGAAAAATTCGCAGCCGCCGGCCGTATTCCCGGTTCATTCTTCAAGCGGGAAGCCAAACTCAACGACTACGAAGTCTTGACAAGCCGATTGATCGATCGCGCCCTACGTCCGTTATTTCCTGAGGATTACTTGTGCGACGTACAGGTTTTGGTGACGTTGATCTCCAGTGATTCAGAAATTATGCCCGATGCAATGGCCTGCTTGGCTGCCTCTTCCGCACTCGCTGTTTCTGATATTCCCATTAAAGAGATCATCTCGGAAGTACGGGTATCTCGGGTAGACGGACAATTCGTGGTGAATCCGACTCGCAGTCAGATGGAAAGATCCGACCTCGATTTCATCATCGCTGCCACCGATAAGAATTTGATGATGGTGGAAGGGGAAGCCAAAGAGTGTTCCGAAGCCGACCTGTGCAAGGCATTGGAAATCGCACACGACGCCATCCGCATACAAGTGAAAGCGCAGGAAGAACTGCGTGATCTGGCTGGCGTAAAAGGAAAACGCGACTACAAGAAACCCGCTACCGATGAAGCGCTGCGCGATAAGATCTATGCATTTGCACAACCCAAGGTGTACGAAGTAGCCAAAGGTAAACTGGGCAAGCACGAGCGCACGGATCGGTTTGCCTCAATCAAAGATGAGGTGATCAATTTCCTGAAACAAGATCTCGGTTTGGCTGAAGGGGAGTCGCTTCCTGAACTGACCAAGAAATTGACGTCCACCTATTATGGAGATCTTCAGTACGACGTAGTTCGAGATATGATTCTGAATGAGCGCATCCGGTTGGATGGGCGTGACCTGGAAACGGTTCGTTCGCTCGACATGGAAGTAGATATCTTGCCCTCTCCGCATGGTTCGTCCTTATTCACCCGGGGAGAAACACAATCCATTACAACGGTTACCCTCGGCACACCGATGGATGAACTGCTGGTGGAAAGCGCTGCTAAATCCGTTGACTCCAAATTTTATCTGCACTACAATTTTCCACCGTTCTCTACTGGTGAAGTGAAAATGATGCGTGGTCAGAGCCGTCGTGAAATCGGACACGGAAACCTCGCACAACGTTCGTTGAAGCAAATGATGCCGGGCGGTGATTTTCCATACACCGTACGGGTAGTTAGTGACATCCTGGAGTCGAATGGCTCCTCGTCCATGGCAACTGTTTGTGCCGGATCACTGGCTTTGATGGATGCGGGTGTGGGTATTCCTAAGCACGTTTCGGGTGTTGCCATGGGATTGATTTCCAAAGGCGACAAGTTTGCGATCCTCACGGATATCTTGGGTGATGAAGACCATCTGGGCGACATGGACTTTAAAGTCACCGGTACCCGCGAGGGAATCTGCGGTGTACAAATGGATATTAAAGTGGATGGCTTGAAGATGGAGGTGATGCAGCAAGCACTTGACCAAGCGCGTCGTGCTCGTTTGCATATCCTGGATCATATGTACAAAGCCATTGCTGAATCTCGTTCCGAAGTGAAGCCGCATGCGCCACGCATGGTGAAGCTGTTCATCGACAAAGAGTTTATTGGTGCGGTAATCGGGCCAGGTGGTAAAGTAATTCAGGAAATCCAACGCGAAACTGGAGCCACCATCAGCTTGGAAGAAATCAACAATCGCGGAGAGGTTAGTATTTTCAGCGTTAATAAGGATGGTGTTGAAAAAGCCGTGTCCTGGATCAAAGGGATCGTTGCCGTTCCACAAGTGGGCGATGTATACGATGCAGTGGTTAAATCCATTATGCCCTTCGGTGCATTCGTTGAGTTTATGCCTGGCAAACAAGGGTTGGTGCATATCTCTGAAGTCAGCTGGAGACGCCTGGAAACACTGGAAGGCCTCGTGAAAGAAGGCGATCACATGAAAGTGAAGCTCATTGGTACCGATCCTAAATCCGGCAAGTTCAAATTGTCTCGTAAGATTCTGATGCCCAAACCGGAGTCCGCTCCGCGGCCACCTCATGATGGGGAAGAAGAATCCAACGCATAATTCAACCAGACCCTGAATCTTCAGGGTCTTTTTATTTTTATACCATGGAGCAATATCTAGCGCTTACCGTTCACATCGGGGCATCGGAGGAATCGGAATCCCTGCTGGCCTTTCTTGCCGAGGCAGGCTTTGATGGCATGGAAGAGCTTGCTGATCGATTGATTGCTTACCGAGCAGACAACGATTGGGA
>Ga0102921_1000111_pt1 | contig 25530 bp, 15 predicted proteins | sample Colrivmeta156802_FD_78205 | JGI IMG/M metagenome (GOLD analysis project Ga0102921, IMG submission 78205) | Estuarine microbial communities from the Columbia River estuary - metaG 1568-02 | ecosystem: Environmental > Aquatic > Marine > Intertidal zone > Estuary | place: USA: Columbia River...
ACGTTCCAATTTTCGAGGCTATCCATGGCAATAACTCGAATCTTTCCGCTCGGAATTTGTTGGTCGCTCTGATGCGCGATTTCTAGTCCTGGTCCAACCGTAATTTGTTCGCTGTTGGAGTGATTTTTATAGACATAAACTTCATCAAATGTAACCGTACACGCGCCAGAACGCAAGGAAATAGCGGTGCCTTGTTGAAGCGGGTTGACATCGGTCCAACTACTCACGTGTAACGCATTTAGGTACACCTGAATTAATCCACTTTGTGGGCTATAGGTTACATAGACTTGATCCCATTGATTTACCAAGACATTAACAGAATCTTCTTTTACCAAGGTAAAGGCATCGTTCAGTACTTTATAGAGTTGAACCTTATTCGTTTCTTCTCTAAAATATACAAAGTAGGAATTGCCTCGATTCGGGAGTGTTGGATCGCTACAGAAAAAGTGCATTCCAGCACGTTGATTGGCGTTTGAGGACGTTATTCGTTGTTTCCAGGTATATAAGTAAGTATGTTGTGAGGATTGGCTTACCTGGGCATATGCGTTTGAATTATTCTGTGTCGCATCGTTCAGTATGAAACTTCCATTCATGGCCTGAAAATTCCCGGTTTGATTGGTCCAAAGCCCTGAATTCCCATTAAATTCATCTTCAAAGAAACCCATCGGTTGATTGGATAAAAACGGCGTTGTTGCAGATGCTCTTGCAGCGACATGATAGAATTTATGTTTTATTCCAGAGGCATCAGTATCTTGAAACGCAGCGGTGAATGCTTGTGTTTGCCAAGTTCCTGTATAACTTAAGGTGCTAACTGGAGGAGTAATATCGTTGGTAAGCGCCATGGTATGGTAATTGGCAATCCAACCAGCCAATTGAGTAGCGCAATCCGAACGAAATTCAAGGGTTAGTGTGTTTCCGGTAGATTGAATGCTCGGTGGAATGTTGTTCCCAGTAAAATTTCCAAGCAATGGAGCATTGATGTTTGGGCCGTTGTACAGCAATAATTTATCAAAGGAAGCCTCTAATTCGAAGGCAGTAAATTGAAGTGTAATGGTACTTCCTTGCGCGGCTTGTATTACCCAAACACTTCGCTCATCAGACGAATAGGTTCCATTGGGCCCTCCGGAGTCATATAAGGTTCCTGAAGGATTAGTAAGCAGTGTTGGGGTGTAGGTGTCGTTGATTAATCCATAGTATTTGTTCCAATTCCAATTAATTCCGGGGTCGGTGTGGCTTTGGTTAGCATAATGCTGATGTCCTTTGATGCGGATGCAATTACCGAGTAATTGTGTAGTACTAGATCCCACACCATCATAGGTCCGTTTCGGGTTTATTCCATACCCACTTTGGGTAATGTCTTTTACCAGGTTTGCAGAAGATTGATAGAGCGATGGCGTGTACCATGCGGCATTCGAAACATACCCTTCATGTTCTATTCCAATGGTGTATCCGTTTTCATTCCCCACGTGCCAGGCCTTGTTGCTTTCTAACACCATTTGGGTTACTTGACCGTCTGAACTGCGCACCACATAATGATAGGATACTTGCGCGTTACAGTTTAGTCCCCAAGAAATCGCTCCAGCATAGGTTCCTTGTACGGTATGAATGGTTACCGCTGAAATGGCGCTTCCGTTTCTACTGCTATAATTACACGTGGGCGCAGCATTCCAAAGGGCCGGGCCGTAGTTTATAGATTTTAATGTGTTTCCTGCATGGTAATGGAGTTCATCTTGGTTTTTAATTCCGGTGGAATCAATGGTAACGGTTGTTGCGGTTAATACCGCATAGTTGTTTTTTCCAAAGAAGTCTTTCATATTGATTTCATACAATGGAAAGCCATAGGTCGCCGCTTGTGATTCATCAGTTAAAAAACGAAATACTTCTAAAACACTGGATTCAAAAGCGAACTGATTAATGTTTCCTTCTCGAGGAATTTCACTCAGTTCCCACATTAAATTATACAGTAATTCTGGCGTGTTTTCTCCGGAGACTGCGTAACCTTGGATTAGGCTTGCGCAGGCAGCTGCATATGCCTCTACCTGTATCATCACACTGTTTTTTTGAGCCGTAATGCTAATTCCACTTAAGGATTCGATGCGTTTGGCGTTTTCTATAAAATATCCATTTCCATGGTCATAAACCCCCATAATCCCGAAAGGAAGGGGCATTCCCGAACAGCTTAGCGTTTCTTGAGGGTCAATGGGGGTGAAGCGTGTATGGGTATAGGATATTGCTTCTAAAAATCCAGGAGGGATTTCCGGGTGTAGTTGATAGGAGGGAGAAAAGTAAGTTCCCTGACTGAATATAGACAATGGCAGGGACAGGACAAGATAAATTAAAAGTAGTTTAGGCATAAATAAAAATTTGCGAGGTAACGCAAATCTTTACTTAATAGTATTTTTGTGTTTTTAACTACTTGATATACAGGGTTTTAAAACTTAAATGTTAATCCTCCAAATACAGAGATAGGCATTACTGGGTAATTATAAAACCTCAAGTATCGTTGGGATACGATGTTATTAAGTTGAACAAACCCAGAAATTCGCTTATTGTATCGATATTCAAGTGTTAAATTTCCGTCAATAATATTCCCTAAATCATATATGAACTGATTGTTTAGTTCGGTAACATGATCGCCGGCCGCATACACTTTTGCATATCGTCCAAACGACATATCTAATCCTGCCTTTACTAAAAACTTATCGAATAAATTATAGCTTGCATTAAAGATAACTTCTGCTTGAGGGAGATTCCAGGCTTTCGCTTCATTAAACAGTTCGTATGAATGGTATCTAGCAATCAAATCTATATTAAGTTTTTTATTGGCTTGATATCCAAATCTTCCTTCAATTTTAGTGTGATTTAATGAGTCGTATACCAAGGTGAATTTGTTCCCTGAGGAAATCAAGGTGTCGGTAACAAAAAAGGCTCGATTGTTTTCTTTGATAAAGTTGGCAACTAAACCATAACTAAATTTCCTAGCCAAGATACCTTTTATCCCGAGTTGAATATCGTAGGGGTTTATTTCGTTTTGTATACTTAGGTTTGGTAAAACAAAGGGATTTTCTTTATAGAATCCGGTTAATGAACTTTGTTTAGCTTGTCCACTTAGCGATATAAAGGGTACCACTTGATTTTTCGCCGCAGTGTATTGTAAGTAAATCGATGGAAAGAAATAGGCCTTGTTTTCATTAGCAAAGTCTACGCTTACTTTAAATCCTGCGTCAATAACAAGTTTGTTGCTCAATAAGACACTTTTAATCCCTGGATTAATGTCAAGGATGGTGTTTTTCCGTACAATACCACTGTCCGAAAGGGTTAATATCGAATCTTGAATTCCGTATGCATATCCGTTGTATCGAAGACCGAGATTACCATAAAACAAATTGTTTCCTGAACGAAGGTATCCTAAGCCGTTGATATTAAACCCTTGTTCTTTCGCTCGCCAATCTTTCAAACTATCAACCCAAGGGGAATCGGTACCTGTATATCTAAAGTCAATCGTGGTTTTTACATTAAACACCCCGGTGTCCCCGCGATTTGTTGTGATATCGGCATGTGCATTAACTAATTGGTAGCGTTGTGCAATGGAATCCTTGTCTACATCCGGTTGAGTTAATCCATAATAATGGAATCCATGGCTCGTGTAGTTTAGGTTAGTTCGAAGCGTGTATTTTTTTTGAAACGTTTCAAAGTTTCCTTGTACACTTGTCTGATCAAATCCAGCGGGAGCCATTTCTTGTTTTTCACGGGTTTTAATATCCCCGAAAAAGCTAAGATGTTTCACATGTAAGCCGTAATAATTAGAACGAGAACGGGTAGAATTTACATAAAGTTCTCCGAGGGGCATTAACGTAGAACCCATCCCAACTTTTAAATAAAATGGGTAGTACTTTTCAAGTAGTTGTTCGGTTTCAATACTTGCGGCTTCAATCGTATCCGTTTTAATTATTGGATTCTGTTTAGGTTCTAAAAGTGGGCGATTAGGAACCGCTGAGGTTCGAATAGAATCTATGATTTTTGGAGCCGACGGCAACCTGTAAGATCGTTCAATATCTCTATTTCCTTTACCATCCGTTTCGAACACATCAGATTGAGCCAGAGCTACATTCAGACATCCAAAAATCAATATAAAAAACAAGCGCTTCATGTTATTCTGGTTTAATTTCGATGGTTTTTTGTATGCTTGGTTCAATCGCCTTTTCTGGGTTTTTAAGCCCTTCAATTTCCACTTTTAATGCATTTGCTTCTGTTAAAATTCCATCATCCTCTTTCGTGGGATAAAATTCAATTACAGAGGTTATGGTTTGTTCTGCCTCTAAATAAGCCTGTTGATTGATATGAACCCGTGTTTGAAGGATTAATCCTTTGGCAACCCAGTAATTATAACTAGGCTTCATTTTTAATAACTCCTTTACTAGGATTAATGTTGAATCGAATACGTTGGCTTTAAATTGAATTTCAGCCAAGGTATATTTTGCTTCTGAGCCCTTAGCTGTCGTGGTGTTTTTTACTAGCCAGCGCAAGGATGGACTTGCAAGGTTAAATTGATTTAGTGTATAAGCACTCATGCCATAGGCATACTCAGCTTCAATTTTAAGGTTTTGCGTTAACCCGCCAATTTGTCGAACCTGGTTTGCATAGTTATTTGCCTCTTGGTACTCTTTAAGTAAGTAAAGACAACGCATTAATCCGATTTTTGCCGCATTAATGTTGTTTGGTTTCGCCGCACACTGCTCTAGTTTTGTATAATACGTTTTAGCTTTATCGTAGGCCTTTTTTTCATAATAGTAAGCTGAAACCTTATATGCAACAGGTTCAAAATAGCTTGCCGTTGGACCTGCAAGGTATGCTTCATAATGTGGTAGCGCCCCAAGCGTGTCTTTTAATCTTAAGCAGGCGTTCCCTGCATAGAAATGCGCGTCTTGGGAGAATTTTCCATTCGGGAATTTTGATAAATACTGATTGAACTTTGGTACGGCATCCGAATAATTACTATCCACATAGCTTTGTAATGCCGGATTGAAATATAGATTTTCTTTCTCATCAGCGGATAGCCCGGCACAATCATATTCATTGGCAACTTCTTCTGCACGTTCAGGGCTTTTCATGGCAACATAAACATCCATTAATCCTTTTGCTGCTACAGCACAGATATCTTTTTTATTTCCATATTCTAATAAAATAGACCGGTATGAACTTTCTGCTTGTTGGTATTTCCATTGTTTATATAAAATATCAGCCATTTCTATGCGACAGTTAACCACTTTTGGAGATTTTGGGTAGTTCAACACATAGGATTCAAATCCACTAAACGCTTTTTCAAATTCTGACTGCGCTTTGTAACTCATGGATAGTTCATAGGACGCATTCTGTATGTATTTGGAGTTGGGATATGTTTTAATTAATTGCTCGAGTGTAGCGATTTTTAAGGATGCTTGTTTATTGTAACCATACGATTTAGCAATATAGAAACTTGCACGATCGGTTAAGGCTGAATTTAGTGCAAGAATTTGTTTATAATATAAAATGGCTTGTTCATCCTTTCCTTGTTTATAATTTCCATCCGCTAATTGAAACATTGCATCCAGTTTTTTCTCTTGATTTTGAGGTTTTGATTGGATATAAATACCAAAATACTCTAAGGCATCTGTTAATTGATCTTGTTCCAAGTACGCATAGGCCATACTGTAATACGCATCATTTTTTTCTTCTAATAATGTTGCTGAGGGTGCATTTAAAAATCGTTTGAATTCACTAATAGACTCTTTATATTTTCCATTTTTAAAATATATATCTCCTCTCCAAAATCGAGCCTTTGCAATTAATTCCGGTTCATTCGGATATTTATCAACTAACGCAAAAGAGTTAAAAGAGGAATCTAGCATGTTTTTTTGATAGAGCTCTACTCCTAGGTTAAATGCAACCGTTTGATAAACAGATTTTAATTGAGAATCTTTATTGGGTATTTTATTTAGTGATTCTAGCGCTTTCCCGTAATTACTTGTGGATGCGTAAACATTAACGAGGTATTGAAAAATATCTGCCTTTTTCGCTGAATTTGGATAACGGGTTAAATAATTTTCAAATGCGCGCACCGATTCATCATACGGATTGATATCAATTTTATATGAAATTACAGCAAATTGAAACAGCGCATCTTCCGCAAGTACCGGATTTGTTGTCATTTTTGAAACACGTTCAAAGGCGTTTCTTGAAGGAAGCATTTTCCCGAGGGTCAAGTAGCAATTTCCAATGTGATACATAGCTGTTTGTCCTAAACTATCATCTATTCTGGCGGACCGTTCTAAGAATGGAATTGCCTCCTCCGTTTTATTAGATTTCATTAAGGCATACCCTAATTGATAGTCATCAGCACGAGTGGTTTTTGCGCCTTTATTATAGCTTAACAGGTATTTGGCGGCATTTTCAAACTGATTCAGTTTAAAATAAGAGTCTCCAAGTAAATGAAGTATGTCATTATAATTTCCAAGGTCTGCTGTATCAAGAACAGAGGGAGCATATGCAATAACGGAATCATATAATCCTTGTTTATGATTAATTTGAACTATGTAATATGGAGCAATCGTAGTGAATTCGGATATATGTTTTAATCGATGAAAATCAGATTTTGATTCCGAAAGGTTTCCTAGTTTGTAATTTAAATGGGCATAATAATATAAACTGATTGTTCCATACTGTCCCGTTGAATTTTTTACATATTTAAATGATTCTAGCGCTTCTGATTCTAATCCTTCTTGGTAGTAACTATAGCCCTTTTTGAAATGGAATGGTTCTACCTCCTCCGGGGTTAACAGGTCATGTTGTACTTCTTCATACCAGGGTAATGCCCCTAAAAAATCTTCTTTTTGAAAGAAATAATTACCAATTTCAAAGTTAATTTGATTTCTAAATGGATTTTCTGGATAAGCTTGATTAAATGAACTTAAGAGGTGTATTGCATCGTCATTATAAAGCGCTAAAGCTGACATGCCTCGATAATAATAAGCCTTAATTATTAACGGGTCATTTCTATCAATGGGTTGATTAATAAAATTTTCAAACTCAATTCGTGCTGCAGTGAATTGACTTTTTTCATACAACTCCCATGCACGATGGTAATCGCGATAAATGGAAGTTGTTTTTATCGTTTCTTGCCCATATAAGCAAGAACTAAGACCTACCCATATAAAGAATAGAAAAAAGATACTTTTTCGCATGGAACAAAATTATACCGCATGGAACGCTTGAATTCGCAAAGGGTTAAAAGTTTTTCACTCATTTTTGTTAAGAGATATTTTATTCCCATGTGAATCGACTCATTCTCTGTTACATCTTTGTAAAAAATCACACGTGGAGCAAATTATTAATTTATCGGATGTTACCATTCTTCAGGGAGAGAAGACAATTCTTAAGCAAGTTAATTTATCAGTTGCCGAGGCTGAATTTGTTTACCTTATTGGAAAAACAGGAAGTGGGAAAAGCTCCCTGTTAAAAACACTATATGGGGAACTTCCTATTTCAAAAGGAGAAGGTATGATTGCAGGGTATGATTTAACAGCATTAAAACCTAAAGAAATCCCATTTCTTAGAAGAAAATTAGGCATTGTTTTCCAAGATTTTCAATTATTAATGGACCGTACCGTGATTCAAAATTTATATTTCGTGTTAAAGGCTACCGGGTGGAAAGATAAGGCAGAAATTCACAAACGTGCGATGAGTGTATTACAGTTGGTAGGTATCGAGCAAAAAGCTGATCAAATGCCACACACCCTTTCAGGCGGAGAACAACAGCGCGTATCAATAGCTAGGGCTTTACTAAATGATCCAAAAATAATTTTGGCAGATGAGCCCACGGGTAATTTAGATGAAGAAACATCCGAAGAAATCATGCAGTTATTAGTGGCTCTATCTAAGGAAGAAAATACAGCGGTTTTGATGGCTACTCATGACCTTCAAATGGTAAAAAAGTTCCCTGCTAGAACCTTACGCGTAGAAAATGAAGAAATTCGGAGTTAACTAAAGTAAATCATTCGCAAGATTAGCTAATTCAGAGCGTTCGCCTTTTTCAAGTTTTACGTGTGCAAACAAGGGTTGATTCTTGATTTTCTGAATTAAATACGCAAGCCCATTGCTATATTCATCTAAATATGGGGTGTCAATTTGGTGGACATCACCGGTGAATACAATTTTTGTATTCTCACCCGCTCGAGTAATGATGGTTTTAATCTCATGAGGCGTTAAATTTTGTGCCTCATCAATGATGAACATGATGTTAGAAAAGCTTCGCCCCCGAATAAATGCAAGTGGGGTAATTACAATTTTTTTGTTTTCTTCCATTTCACTTATCGCCTTGTGCTTTTTCTCGTGCTCCCCATATTGTGCTTTTATAAACTTTAAGTTATCCCATAAGGGCTCCATGTACGGACTGATTTTATCGTTTGCGTCTCCCGGGAGAAAACCAATTTCTTTATTAGACAAGGGCACAATGGGTCTCGCTAAAATGATTTGATTAAACTTTTTTTCTTGCTCTAACGCGGCTGCTAATGCCAGTAGTGTTTTACCTGTACCGGCAACCCCTTGAAGCGCAACAAGTTTGATCTCAGGATTCGTTAGCGCGTGTAAGGCAAAGGCCTGTTCTGCATTTTTTGGTTTAATTCCATAAACAAACTCCTTTTCTATACGCTCCAACATTCCCGTGGTTTGGTTGTAATAAACTAACGAAGAGGTTTTCCCATTTTTTAAAATATAATAGCCATTGGTTCGCTTTAACGAACCAAGAACACCTTGTTCTTCGCTGGTTCCTCGGGTAAACACTTCCCGTATTAACTCGCTATCCACATGGTCAATAATATAGTCTGGGGCTAAATCATTTTTTAGTTCATATACCTTACCGGTTTCATAATCTTCAGCGGCAACACCCAGGGCTTTTGCTTTTATCCGAAGGTTAATGTCTTTGGTTACAAGAATAACGTTGCGTGTAGGGAATTCTTCCTGTAAAATAAGCGCCGCATTGATTATTTTATGATCGTTTTTTGAAGAAGCATAAACGGTTTCCGCATTTATCATTTTGGGGTCGTGGTCCATTATGATTTTAAATTTTCCTAAGCCCGATTCAATATCGATCCAATTACTTAGGTGTTCATTTCCAACCAGTTTATCAATAAAGCGAATGACTTCTCTCGCTGAAAAATTCTTCGTGTCGTTCCCAAGTTTAAACTTATCTAATTCTTCCAAAACAGTTATTGGAACGGCTACATCATGTTGCTTGAAATTAATAATTGCATGATGGTCGTGAATTAACACCGACGTGTCTAGGACAAAAATTTTAGTTTTCTTTTTCATTGATTAAATCTGAAAGTTGATTAAATCGCGTTTTATACATGGATTGCGTAAGTTTAGCGTGATCAATCCGAAGCGATTCTGTTAATAACATGCCCATTTCACCAAAAATCAAACGAATAATAACGGATGGAATATTAGGAAGTATGATCTTCGAATGTTCTTTATTGGCTATGGCTTTTGTTAAGTCCCTCATGCTTGAATTATTCGAAACTACATGAATTAAACCCACCGAATTACCTTCAAGAACATGCAGTATAAAACCAACGACATCATCTAAATGAATCCATGGAACAAGTTGTTTTCCGCTGCCTGGAATAGCCCCCATATAAAATTTCATCGGGGCCGCTATTTTTCGATAGGCTCCTCCGTGACTAGACAAGACCATTCCTAGTCGTAAGATGCTGAATGAGGGAAGTTTATCAAACAGGTGGTGCGCACCCTCCCATTGAGCGACCAAGTTGGATAAAAAATCTGTTGCAAAAGGGTGGGTTTCATGGTAACATAAGGAATCATTAAAACCGAATGCATTTACTCCAGAAATACCAATATATCCTTCAAGTGACGGACAATGTTTACTGCATTCCTCGTATAGGAAATGTGTCGAATCTACACGAGAACTAATTAATTCTTCTTTTCTGCGTTTCGACCACCGTTGGTCTGCAATACCAGCTCCCGCTAAATTAATGATGTGTGTAATTGAACCAAGCGTAGAAACATCCAACTGTTTAATTGCTGGATCCCAATAAACATGATTGGTTTTCGTTCGGCGCCTACTAAGAATTTTATACGCTATGCCAGATAAATCAAGTGCTTTTTGGAGCGCTTGACCTATAAATCCCGTCCCACCAACAATCAAAACCTCCATAATCTTTTGGGTGTTAAATTAAAAAATATAGCCATTCAGCATCTCTTATAAATAAAATTAATATGTTCATAATCTTAGCTACACGCGTAGCTTTTCTATTTTTGTGAATAATGCGTAAGATTCTACTGTTCTTGTGTTTATCGATGCTCCTAACTTCTGGATTTGCACAATCTTGTAAATCCTTTGTTTTTAGGCATAATACGAACCCTACACAGGAAAAAATCTGTTCCGGTGCATTAATTGAAGATTTGAAAGAGTTAAAGGAACGGCTCTTAGAAATCCACCCTGATTTGTATCGATATACGTCTTCTCTGTCTTTGGATTCTGCATTTATATGTGCCATTAAACGATGTAGCACAGAAAGAACACTGCTTGAGTTTAGTCAAATATTAAATGATTATTTATTAGAGATTAGGGATTCGCATACCTTTTTTAATGTGCGCGAGCTGTTATCTTATGATCGGTATTCTCGACACTATCTTCCGTTCTGGATTATTCAAATGAACGAAAAGTTTTTAATCGCTAAAGCATGGAAATCAAGTTTTCCTGTTGGTTCTGAATTGTTAGCTTTTAATCACTTAGAACCACAGCATATGGTTAAAACAGCATTAGCGTTTTCCCCAATAGAGGCTTACACTTCAAATGCGCAAGAAGAATTGTCTTCCTATGTGCTTTCGGGTATTTTAAACTTACAAAGCCCAATGAAAACCCCCACTGTAACCTATGTTTACAAAGGGGATACGGTTATGAAAGAGGTTAAGAGTCCGCGCTTACGAAAAGTTTTAAATTCTCCAGAGTTTTTAGGCGATAATGCCCAAATCACGTATCAACACTATGACAAGAAAGCGGTGTTATGCATTACATCATTCTCTCCTACGTCGATAGGCTCTTTTAAAAAACGCTTGGATGAGATGTTCAAAAAGATTAAAGCTGATTCCATTGAATCCTTAGCGATAGATTTAAGAAACAATACGGGCGGATATATTCTATTACAAGAGTATTTAATGAGTTTTCTTGCGCCAGAGGGAACGAAATATAGTAATCATTATGTGTACAAGCGAAGCGATTATGATCGATTTGAACAATTATCAAGGGTTCAAAAATGGCGCTTCAAAAAAACGGCCAAGCATTATTACCCGAATGGAGCGATCGCTCAAGAATGGGATTTTTACAACAGCCCCAAAGGAACAATAGATACAGTGCTTAATGAACCCATCCTTAGTAATCGGTATAAACAGGAATTCAGAGGCAAGTGTACCTTGTTTATTAACGGGATGTCTATGTCCGCTTCGGCAAATTTTGCAGCCTGGTTTGCTACATCCGATAGAGGAATCATTGTGGGTACGCCTGCAACGGGAACCTATACCGGTACGTTTGCTAATCCGATCACCATTTATTTAAATAATACCGCATTACCCATTATGATTTCAACCATGAAAGTTAATTCACCACATGACTCAAGCAATAAATCAATTCTACCTACTGTGTTATTAACCCCAACTTCTGGGGATATACAAGAAGGTAAAGACATTCATTTATCTTATTTCCTTTCTCATTAATGGCAACCCGTTCTATCCCATCAACCCCGAGTATTTTTTCAGTAATGTCGCAATTAGCGAATGAATATAAGGCTATAAACTTAGCACAAGGATTTCCCAATTTCCCAATCGATCAAACCTTACGCGATGCGGTTTCTGAGGCGGCTCAAGCTGAAGTGCATCAATATGCACCCTATCAAGGCCAGTTGACCCTAAGAATGGCAATAAAAGACTTGATTGAACAAAACAACGGATTTCCAATTACGACGGATGAAATTTTAATTACCGCAGGTGCGACACAAGCAATCTTTACGACAGTTCAAGCCTTGGTTTCCACGGGGGATGAGGTGGTGCTTTTAGACCCGTGTTACGATTGTTACGAAACTCCCGTGTTATTGGTGGGCGGAACGCCGGTTCATGTTGAACTTGGGCCAGATTTTTTACCAGATTGGAAAGCAATTACTTCGGCGGTAAACTCAAAAACAAGGTTGCTTATTATCAATAGCCCACACAATCCAAGTGGACGTGTTTGGTCCCCCGAAGACTTTTCACAGCTTATACATTTAGTTTCTATGTACCCAACCCTTACAATACTTTCTGATGAGGTGTATGAGTATTTAACCTATTCAAGTACACATATTTCGGTAAGAGCATACGACGCGCTAAGGGCACGATCCGTTGTGGTCTCTTCCTTTGGGAAAACACTTCAGGTTACTGGATGGAAAATGGGGTATTTGTGCGCTCCAACAAACTTAATGCAGCGGATATTAAACGTGCATCAGTATTTAGTGTTCAGTGTGAATTCAGTTATGCAAGATGCGATTTCCAGGTATTTACCAACCTTTAATCCGGCATTAATTCGAACCGAATATGAAGAACGAATGATGTATTTTAGACAAGGATTATCGGCGAGTAGATTTACCTGCTTACCCTGCGAAGGCACCTATTTTCAAACGGTAGACTATAGCCAGATTTCAACCCAAAATGATGTGGATTTTTGCATGTGGTTAATAAAAGAACATGGCGTAGCCGCCATTCCACTTTCGGTGTTCTATAATTCAAAAAAAGACCTTCATCACATTCGCTTGTGTTTCGCAAAGGATCAAGAAACGCTCACCAATGCCTTAGAAAAACTATGCAAGATTTAATCATTGGCTTACTACAGTTTGACCAAGCGTGGCAAAATCCACAAGAAAACAGAAATCGTATTGAATCAGCACTAAAAAGCCAATCCGAGGCCGACTTAATATTAATTCCAGAAATGGCTTTTACAGGATTTAGCATGAACGCTGAGGAACACGCTGAGGATTGGGAAAAATCCGAATCCATTTCATGGTTGAAGGAACAATCACTCCGTCATAACACAGCGTTCTACACGTCTTTATTAATTAAATGCGATGGGCGATTCTACAACCGAGGAGTGTTTGTTTCTGAAGGAAATGTAATGGCACATTACGACAAACAACATTTATTTGCGTTTGCCGGTGAAGATGCGGTGTTTGAATCTGGAAATAACCAAACAATCGTCCCTTTTAAAGGCTGGAAAATAAATGTTCAAATTTGCTTTGACCTTCGTTTTCCAGAGGGTGCTAGAAACCTAATTAGAGATGGCAATCCAGCGTATGATTTGTTATTATATGTGGCAAATTGGCCGAGCCGTAGAATTTCTCATTGGGATTCATTATTAGTGGCCAGGGCTATTGAGAATCAATGTTATGTAGCTGCGGTTAATCGAGTTGGTGTTGATGGAAATCAAATAGAATATAATGGGCACTCATGTATAATTGCTGCCGACGGTAGCTATGTAGAACAACCTGTACAACGTAAAGAGAGCTTGGTTTTTCAGACTATTTCATATAATCAGCTGAGTGATTTTAGAAAATCACTTCCATTTCTAAAAGAAAGAAAAGGATAAATAAATTTTTTACTTTATTTTTACGTGACCCATAAATTAAATTAACCCATGAAAAAAACTTTACTCTTTTCTTTGGTAGCACTTGGCTCAGTGGCTTATGCTCAAAAGAAACCTCTAATTCCTTCAGCAAATGCCTTGGCCCCATCGTCAAGTGCAATGACGGCAAAACCATCTACGGACACCAAAACTCTTGGCGTTACTCTTTGGTCAGATAACTTCGACAATGCGGCGAACTGGACTGTTGATAATAGCGGTCAATCTGGTATAGAATATGGATGGAACATAAACAATGCCTCTGATGGCTGGTGGTCTGCCAATGGAATTACTTCAACCGGTGGTGGAAATTATGCAGAATTGGTTAACGGAGACCCTACACAAACGCCAGGGACTCAAGCGTTAGCGGTTACCTACAATTTAACCACAGCCGCCCCAATCAATATTGCTGCACTTGGAGGAACAAACCAAGTGAGTTTAGAGTTTGAGCAGTTTGGTGCGCGATTTAATGACTTACAAGACATTCAAATCAGTACGGACGGAACCAACTTTTTCTCTGTTGGAAACAATTTAGATAAACCTGTTCTTTCTGCTTCTGGAGGCACACCGTACACCAATCCGGAGGTTAAAATCATCAACCTTGCAACTGTATTGCCGGCCAATCCAGGAAATGTATGGATTCGTTTTAGCTGGACAACAAACTATCCGAATTTAGCCACAAATCCGAATGTTTGGATTACCTATGGCTGGTATATTGATAACGTTAAGATTGTTACTAACCCAACAAATGACCTAAGCATTACTTCAAAGTATTGGGGAACTGCGGGACTACCATATTTCCAAATTCCAACCACACAAACTGCACCAATTGATTTTGAAATCAATGCATTCAATGGCGGAGTTAACAGCCAGTCTGGTGTTCAATACAGCATTAACGTAAACGGTGGTGCATTTACATCATCAAGTCCCGCCACTACAATCCCGTCCTTAGATACAGCAACGTTAACGGTAAGTAATCCGTTTACTCCGGCTGCGATTGGAAATTACACGGTAGTTCATGCGTTGACGGCAGATTCAACAGATGACGTGCCAGCAAACAATGTGATTGCAAACACAGCATTTAGTGTAACTAACTATATCTATGCGCGTGATAATGGAACCCCAGCAGGGTCTACATCTAACGGAACAGATGGTTTTGAGTCAGGAAATTTATTTGATATTTGGAATGCGCAAACCTTAAAAGGAATTGACGTTAGAATGTTAGGTGGAGCTAGTGGGACGACAGTAGGAACAGAGGTGTTTGTGAAATTGTATTCAGTTGATGCAACCACAGGTGACTTTGTTTTTGAATCTGAATCAGATCCATATATTGTAACAGCAGCGGATTTAAACGTAAACAAAATGCTAATGTTGAACGTTCCTGTAAATTTGGTTGCAAATACAACGTATTTAGCGGTTATGGGAGCATATAGCCAAGGGTTGAAAGTTGTTAATGCGGGGACATCTGAACCGCAAACATCATTCTTCTTTGATTATTTTGATAACACATGGTATTATCAAACAGGAACACCATGGGTTCGAATGAATTTTGATCCGACCATTGGAATAAACGAAGAATCTGCAAGTATTGCTACTTTGGTATATCCAAATCCAGCGAATGAGGTGTTGAATATTAAAATGGAAATCGACAACGCAACACCGGGTGTAATAGCAATTTATAATGCGGCAGGAAGCAAAGTAAAAGAATCGTCGTTCAATGCTGCCAATGGGGTATCTGTTGAGCAGGTGGCGATTAACGACTTATCTGCTGGATTATATACCGTAAAGATTACAACGAATGATGGGTTTGCTACACGTAAATTCACCAAAAAATAATAAGTAATTACTTGTAATTAAGGCCGGTTATCCGGCCTTTTTTTATGGATTGGATTGAATGGGGATATATTGGTTTGTTTGTTGCCTCTTTTTTAGCGGCGACGATATTACCTGTTGCTTCAGAAGCTTTGTTCATTGCCATGCTGTTTTCATTTAACCCCTGGGGTTGTTTATTGGTTGCAAGTACAGGAAATACGCTTGGAGGGTATTTAAATTATGGGATTGGTTATTTAGGTAATCCTAAATGGTTAGCGAAAATTCGAGTAACACAAAATCAGATTTCACGCTGGGATAACAAGATCAAGCGCTATGGTGTTTGGTTAGCGCTTGTTACTTGGCTGCCGTTTGTTGGTGATGTAATAGCTGTAGCCTTAGGGTTTTTTAAAACAGCATGGAAGCCAACCTTCTTATTTATCTTTATCGGGAAATTTGTGCGGTATTTATTAATTCTTCTCTTTTATTTATATGTTCAATAAACTACCAGGTTGGGTTGTTAAAAGCGTTGTTATTTTGCTTTTTACGCTGGGTTTGTTTCGGTATTTCTCGAACACAGAACCCTATGCTACCGGTGATGGAATAGAATATATTTTAACTACAGAAGCGTGGTATAATCACTGTACACCATCGATTCATCCAGCAGATTTTGATTCATTTAAAGCTGACTTTATTGCGCATCAATCGTGGGAATCGAACTATAAAGCCGCTGCATTTGATGAGGTGGAACGTTTTTTAAAAGAAACTCAATCAAAAGCGAAAGAGCCCATTCGAACGGAATTCGGCGGTTTTTATCGAAACAATAACGGGGGAGTTTACGGGTATCACTTTGTGTTTTATTCCTTATTGAATGTTCCTGCTCGGTGCATGACGGATTTTTTTAATATACACCCGATTCATGCATTTAAGTACACCAATCTTGCCTGTTGGACACTACTGTTGATATTAATTTTATTCCTTCCAAAACAGGTTGTTTTTGATGAAGTATTGTTGTTTTTCGTCGCGTTCTTAAGTGCGGCATTTTATTATAATACATGGACCCATCCCGAATTAACTACGGTTGTTTTATTGATGGCGAGTTTCATTTTTTTAAGACATGAACGATTTCACTTTGCTATACTTGCGTGTGCGTTAGCCACCCTGCAGAATCAACCTATAGTGTTTCTATTACTTTGGATGTATGTATACGTATGGAATAAACAGCGATATGCAATAAAACCAATGCTTCCATTTGCTTTTTATGGATTGATTGTTTTTATCCCTTCATTTTATTTTTATGGTTTATTCGCCACCACCAGTTTGATTAAGGACGCAGGATTTCTTGCAGCGGAGAACATTTCAATGACCCGTATTACCGGTTTTTATTTTGATTTAAATCAAGGCATGATATTAAGCATTGGACTATTTCTATTGTTTTATATGGTACTGTTAGTATATCGAGGGCTTGATATGATTAAAAATCGCAGGGTGGATTCATGGGATTTAATACCGCTTATCTTAGTTTCGATGACCGTATTGGTTTCGGCGATGAACAATTGGAATCATGGAATGGCAATCGTTAATCGGTATGCGGTTTGGATTGCAGTACCCTTACTTTTTCATGTATTTCATTTAATTCGTGATTTTTCTTTGCGGTTTCGGATTCCGCTGGTTGTTTCGGCCTTAATTTCTCAAGGAATTTTATTAAGTGTACATGTACCTTTTAACCAATTTGATTGGTCTAATCTCCAACATATGCCCATTGCAAACTGGGTGCTTGATCACCATCCATCATGGTATAATCCCGACCCACAAATCTTTATCGCAAGAACCAATCGAGTATTTGATTTTACAAAAAGCAGTTCTCCCGTGCTGTACTTTAACGATAATAATCAACTGGTGAAACTTGCAGTCCACCTTGAGAATATAGACACCTTATCAAGCTTTGGATATAAAATGAACTCATTACGCAGTTATCCCATGGTAAAAAGTGGTCGAGAGCGTTGGATTTATATTAATGATTTTAAACAAAGATCTTCAAAATCAAGTGTTGAACTTTTGCGAATAATTGAAAACTCAGAAGTACAACGAATTATCAGTGAAATGCGAGCAAATCCACAATGGATTAAAGAAATAACACTAAAAGCTGAACGTAATCACATGGGCCTAGAGGAACAACTACAGTTAGATGCGCGGTATATTTTTAATGAAAATCACCCCCGTTAGGCACTGAACGAATAGCGCCATTCTTTATAAGAAAACCCTGTTCTGCCGCCTGTAATAATGGAAGGTCGTCGGTGTTATCGGAATATGCTCTAACAATGCGTTGGGTTGGAAATACAGCCCTCAAACGGATAGTTTTTTCAGAACCCCTACAATTTGTACCTAAGGTATACCCGTCCTCATGGATGCGTAGGGTAGTTGATACAACATGTTGAATGCCTAGTTTTTCACAGGCCGGAAGAATAAACAAATCAGGAGAGGCAGAAACCACCACAACACACAGGTTCTCTGCTTGACAGTTTTTTAATGCTGACATAAGTTCTTGGTTAAATGTGTCCTTATTTTTCCAAAATTGGGAAGCCATTCGATTAACTTCTAGTTCGGAATCACTTGCAATAAAGCAAATGAATTTAGACTTAAATGTACTGGTGTTGATTCGTTTTCTTTTCCAAAGAACCCATGCATATACCTGCATAATTACGCGCCAAATTCTGAGGGGTTTTTTTCGGTAATAAAATAGACAAAAGGAAAGAATGCTGTCGTGTTTATATAGGGTTCCATCAAAATCAAACAGCGCAAGCTTATCGGAATGGTTAGACATAGATAATCCCGATTAAATACAAAATCCAACAAAACACGGTTCCTTGCAAAAACCGATCTTTAAACAATAAGGTGGTTGGGTCTCCTTCCCCTTCATATAATCCTTGTTCGCTTATTTGGATGAATCGAATTACCCCCATCAACACAAATAAGGAGCTATACATTAACCAATCAGTGCCCAACGCTTTTACGACATCCGGGTCTATGGAGTATAACAAATATGCTGTAATGGTTATTGTTGCTGCAATGTATGTGAGGGTATTTAAAAAACCAACACTGTAGGCTTTTAATACCGCGCGGTGATTTACCGCATTGCCTTGTAATTGGGTGATTTCTGATTTTCTTTTAACAACGACCATCAGAAAGGCAAGAAAGAAAGTTACTACTAAAATCCAATGGGATGGGTTAACAGCGATTATAGCGCATCCGGCCAGTACACGAAGCACAAAATTGATAGCTACAATGAATAGTTCTAATAAGGGCAATGTTTTTAGCCAAAAGGAGTAGAGAATGTTTAAAATTAAATAGGTAAGAACAATGCCCAAAAAAGCAAGCGGAAGCTTAGCTATAAAAAGTAAAGAAAAAGCAAGTATTAGCAAACCAATTCCGATGAGGAAAGCCCGTTGTTTAGAAATTAAACCTGAAGCGATGGGACGATGTTTTTTTCGCGGATGTAGCGCGTCTTCTTCTGAATCTTTAATGTCATTATTTATATAAACAAACGAACTAATGAGAGAAAATATTAAGGAACCCACGAACACAGAGCACATAAAATCCCATTGCAATAAGCGCAACGAAAATATCGCCGGTAAAAAGAGAAAGCCATTTTTCACCCAACTTTTTACCCGTAGTAAATGCCACCCAATCTTCATTTTAAATCCTTCTTAACTTTCCATCCACTAAAGGCGTCACCCGGAAAAGTATTATATACGCCATTGCTATCAAGTTCATACACTGGAGTGATTTCAAAGTGCTTAAGTTTTAATTCAAAAGATTTCATCCACCCAGCCTGTACCTTTACGTGAGTTTTTCGCATTGGTTCCAATTCCTGAATTAATGCGGTATTATTTTCTGAAACCCATCGCCAATTTTGAAAAACAGTTATGCTAGAGTTAAGAATAAATAATCCTGCAAATCCTATGGAGTATACCCTAATCCACCCCTTTTTTTCTTGCATTAACACAGCTAAAACAAGCGCAAAAATCAAAAGCAATTGCGGGGCATAGCGTAAATTCCAAGCCTCAGGCTGAATAATCATCGAAAGAATAATCCCGCCAAATAGCAGGTATAATGCAAGAGGTCTTCTTCGAAGGAAAAACAAACATAAAAGCGGAATAAAAAGCACAAGTAATTCGCCTTCAAAAGGCCCGAACGGGCTCATCGTTACAGGTTGATGGTTTTTATAATAAGGAATAGACTCCAAGACGAGGTTCTTGTTGAATAATGGCTTTCTTACGGACGCGTGCTCATGATCGGTATAAATGGGAATAGAAGCGTGTGCCGACATCAGTTTTTCAAAACGATTCATGTCGAAAAAGTCTGCTGGATATTGTACTTCGGCAATTGATTTACCCTCGTTGTTTTGACCCATAATTGGAAATAACGGATGGCCTTTGGAAATAACATTTCTCACATAGGTTGGGTAACCAATAAACACTACGCCTATAAGTACGACAGAACTAAAGTGCAGTATTCTTATTTTAATAAGGTCTTTATGTCTAAGTATTATCCAAATTCCAGCCATCATTAAAAATACTAACCCATAAATTAACCCGGTAAATTTGATGTTCGCTAGCACTACAAACGCTAAGGCCATGAACCCCAAAACCTTTGCTTCGAAATAAATTAATTCCAGTAGAAATAACAATAAAATACCTAATAGACTAAAAAGTAGACCATCTACATAAAAACTGAAGAGTTGACCAAGTGAAATGGTGCTTCCTCCTATGAAGAGTGTAATGAGTATTGCGGTTCCCCAAGATAACATAAACCTGTTCTTTAGGAATGTGAGTAGCAGTAACATAAATGATACCAGGTAAATCAATTGAATTGCCTTCCCGGCTTCTATGTTGCCAGTGAACATATAGAGCGCAGCCTCAATTACCCATGGCGCCTTGGGGTAATGATTGACATAGTTTGCATTTAAACCAGAAACGGCATTATTTGATATAGCAGCATCCCAAATTGGATTCCAACCATCTGAAAGAAACATTATGGCATCTTGATGATACCATTGTCCATCAAAAGAGCAATCATAAAATTGAACAGCTATTAATAGAGAGGCAACAATGACAAAACAGCCCAGGAAAAGCCAACTCCATTGTTTTATAGCCTTAGGTGAGAACACTCGATAGGAAATCCCTGCGGCTAATCCGATAGAAACAAGAAATAACCATCCGTTAATAGGCAAGCCGATAAACCAAAGTAAGGTTGCGAATACAAAGACAATGCTTGGTATAAGAAACAAAAAAAGTCCAGTTGCGTATAGTTGTTTTTGTAAGCTATTCATTTACGGTTCGAAATTAAAAGGAATTTGAATCATAATAATGTTAAAAGAAGCAGGAATTTGATTAATTGGGAATAAATTTGTTTAAAATACGTTGCATGTCCATGAAATGGCTTTGTTTATTATCTGGTTTTCTTTGTGTTTCCCTCGGGGTCTTTTCCCAGGTAGAAACGGGAAGTTGGCGTTTACACACGGCAACAATGAGAGCCTTGGATATTGCTCAAGACGATGAGTTTGTTTATACAGCCTACGAAAATGGCTTAATGAAGTATCATCTTGCCTCAAAAGAAAAGACCCTGCTTAATAAAATGAATGGACTTTCAGATATCTTACTTTCTTGCATTTACTTTGATACTATTGATCAAGCGCTGTATATTGGGTACAAGAACGGAAACATCGACAAGGTTTCAGGTAATACAATAATCAATATTCCCGCAATTAAATTAGCATCGATTTCAGGGAGTAAAAAAATCAATCGGTTTTATCGATATGGTACGACAATATATATTGCTACTGATTTTGGAGTGGTTTTAGTGAACCCGCTAAAAAACGAAATAAAAGATACCTATTACCCCACGAATTCAGTACAGCCGATTGTCGATATAGAAATAAAAGACCAACAAATTTTAGCCTTAAGCCCATCTAAATTATTTATTGGAAACATCGGAGATGTATTGCTCCCTTCGCCACAAGGTTGGACGCAAGATAACCGTGTTCCGATGGTATTTAACAGCACATATGCCGCAATAGAAAAAGTCAATGAAGAGGTTTTTGTCTTACAAAAAACCAATGCCTTTGGTAATGATACAATACTTAAACTTACGCCAACTGAATTTGTCTATTTTGATTATTACTCTACAGGTCTAGAAATCGCAAACTTAACCCAACATGAAAATAAACTAGATGTTTTAGCAGAGGGGGCCCTACTTACATACAACGCTAATGGACAGTTAATTGAGTCTGCACTTTCTTTTTATTTGGGTATTTATTTTCGCCCAAATCAAATGGTGGTTCTTGAAAATGGAGAAAAGTGGATGGCTGATGAGTTTAGCGGACCAATTCGAGTCATTGGAGAATATTCCTACGAGAAGGTAACCTATCCAGGTCCACCAAGGAATGATTTTTATTCCATGGATTGGAATAAAGGTAGGTTAGCAATTGCAAGCGGTCGCCTCGAATTTAAAAGTCCAGGTTTTTTGCGCCACGGATATTATTTGTTTCAAGATGAAAATTGGTCGTTCAACGATAATACCACCTTATCCCAATGGCATGGAATTGATATTCATGATTTTATCGATATATCAGTAAATCCGAAAAACCCAGAGGAAGTTGCGGTATCTACCTATTCAGCCTATCCAGTTTCAATTATTAATACAGCAAACAATTCATGTTCAGTTTACGATCAAACAAATAGTGCGCTTCAGTTAAGTTTGGCAGGAAATGGTTGGGCCTTAGCCTCTGATGTCTGTTACGATACAAAAGGCAATCTTTGGGTCTTGAACGGTTGGTCGGATCGGCCCTTGGTTGTTAAACGCTCAGACAATACTTGGTCGGCCTTTGATTGTGGCGTTGAAGCTAGAAATAAATATACCACCCGCATGGTGATTGATAAAGATCAAAACCTTTGGTTTGCAACAGAAACAAATGGATTGTTTGGATATACTTATTCAGAAACCATTGATAATATTGGGGATGATTTTCATATTAATTTAACCAGTGGAGAGTACAGCGGTGCGCTTCCGTCCGATAATGTGACCGCGCTTGCGGTGGATTTAGATGGGGAATTATGGATTGGCACCGATGCGGGATTTGCCGTGTTATACAACACAACGGGATCCTTTACAGCGAACCCTGGAGATTACAATGCCCAACGAATTAAGGTGCGGTTTGAAGGAAATGTGGAATATGTGCTTGGATCAACTCACATCACCGACATAGAGGTTGATGGAGGTAATCGAAAATGGATGGCAACAGCCGGTGCCGGATTAGTGCTATTGTCTTCGGATGGTTCGGAAATCATTAAACAATTTACGAAAGAAAATTCAGCCTTGATCTCAAACAATATTTATGATATCAAGCTGAATCAGGAGACGGGTGAATTGTTTATTATTACTGATTTAGGCCTGGTTTCTTATCGTTCAGACGCCTCGCAAGACGACGCAGATTATTCTTCCACCAAGGTGTTTCCAAATCCCGTGCGTCCGGGTTATGAGGGATTAATTACAATTCAAGGGATTCGCTATGATTCCGACGTTAAAGTTACAGACATAGCGGGCAATTTAATTTTCAAGACTACCTCCAATGGTGGTACAGCAACCTGGGACGGTAAACGCGTAGACGGTTCAAGAGTAGAAAGTGGTGTTTATTTAATCTGGACCGCAACTAATGAAGGAACTTCTCGTAAGGTGGGTAAGGTAGTTGTGGTGAACTAACAATTTAACGTTAGTTATATACATAGAATTTATTGTGGGTCTCCCGTAATTACTATATTTTTGTAAGTTAATTAGGAGGAAACTGTAGGTTGATTTTGAAAACGGGTGTTTTTCGTGTCTTGTGTGTGTTGCCAATGCAAACTTGGAGGGCGTTAAGTATTACCATATTTTTTATACTTTTTAGTAATGTATTGAACGCTCAGTTTGATTTGCAGTTTAGCGTTGCTAACGTTACCTGTCCCAGTGGATCAAATGGGCAAATTCAAGTAAATTTAGTATCTCAAACCAATTGTGGTCCGGGGCCCTATCAATATCAATTAATTGGCCCGAGTCCTTCAAATACAAGTATTACATCAAGTTTAACATCGAATACGGTATATACTTTTACTGGGCTAACAGCGGGTACTTATACTGTCAATGCTTTGTATGATGGGGAACCGTGTGCCACCGGACAGTCCTCCGTCGGACAACCGAACGCGATTACAGTAAATTCAACGATTACACAGCCTTTATGTGCCCAAGCGAATGCTGTTGGTAATAATTATCTCGGAGCCGCTGTTTTGCTTATTAATGGTGGAACACCAGGTTCTTGTGCCAATGCATGTCGAGGTTATAATGTATATTGGACTGGGCCGTCGTCGTCGTCGGGTGGAAGTTTAAATTCCTGTCCAAAACAAGTAGTAACTTGTTCCCAATCCTCAGTAAATAATAATTATTCAATGCCGTCGCTTGCTCAAGGTACATACAATATAACAGTAGTAGATTTTAATGGATGTCAAGCAAATTCTAATTTTACTATTAACCCAATACAACCAATTGTACCGACGCTAATATCTTCTAATATTCCATGTAGCGGAGGTTTTGGAGCAATAAGTGTCTCTGGACTAGGCCTTAATGATGGAACGCCAGGCCAAACAGGTTTTAACATCACTTGGTCAGGCCCGGTGTCTGGACCATCTGGAAACTCTACGAATGAAATAACGCCGCCAAGTTTTTCATCATATACGATAGATTCTTTATTGGTAGGAACCTATTCAGTAACGATAAATGATGCAAACAATTGCTCATTTGTCTCATCATCAATTCAAATTACGCAGCCGATCCCGTTAACGGTAAATTATACTTCTTTTGGGGCGGCTTGTTATAATGAATCAAATGGATATGTTGTATTTAATGTATCAGGTGGAAATCCTGCTTATAGCATTTCTTGGACTGGACCTTTAAACGGAAGTATTTCTAATGCTATATTGAATAGTGGTGGAAATGATACAATTTTTAATTTATCCCCAGGAACTTACACCTTTACCATTTCAGATAACGGCGGAGGGTGTACAACAACACAGACAGTAACTATTGCGAATCCACCCCAATTGACGGTTTCGCCAGTGGTTAACAATGTCAGTTGTTTCGGACAAAACACGGGTTCAGTAGTTTTAAACGTACAAGGAGGAAATCCGCACAACGGAAATACCCATGGTTATAATGTATTCTATTCGGGACCAAACAATTTAAGTGTCAATCCGAATGGATATGAGATTATACCTTCAGTAGGTGTGATATCAGGTACTTATAACGGAATGGTTAATCTCGCCGCAGGAAACTATACTTCCGTAGTTACTGACTTATTCGGTTGTACAGTAAGCAATTCCATTTTAATTACTGAACCCCAATCAGCACTGCTTTTAGGTTCTTTTAATACAAACAACGCATGTTCTAATACCTCTACAGGTTCTATAAATTTAACACCTATCGGAGGAACTCCTCCATACAGCTATTTATGGACCAATGGTTCGACGGTTCAAGATCCGACAGGATTACCTAATGGCAGCTATTCCGTTGCCGTTACTGATGCTAACAATTGTGTTCAAACATTAACAGATACCGTTTCATCTCCGCCGGCTCTTGTTTTGAGTACAGAAATTATTAATGTGAATTGTTTCAATCAAGCAAATGGTTATATTGATTTAATTGTTAATGGGGGTACCGCAGGTTACTCTTATTCGTGGAATTCCGGGGCTGTTATCCAAGACCTAGGTCCGCTTGCACCAGGCAACTACAGCGTAACGGTAACAGATGTGAATGGTTGTACAGCAAGTACATCAGCAACGATTACACAACCACAAGCTCCTCTTAGCTTAAGCACTACCCAGGTTAATATTCTTTGTTTTGGTCAGTCTAATGGCAGTATTAACCTAACCCCAACAGGGGGTACTGGAGCATATACGTATTTGTGGAACACCGGAGCCACAACGCAAGACCTTTCA